>Ga0118677_10001619_pt1 | contig 47234 bp, 39 predicted proteins | sample AliMusrvi5mmetaG_FD_86154 | JGI IMG/M metagenome (GOLD analysis project Ga0118677, IMG submission 86154) | reverse complement strand
AGGAGCGGCAGTCACCCTCGTAACCTGCACTCGTGGCGAGGAGGGAGAGGTTCTAGTTCCTTCCCTAGCCCATCTCGCGGCAGCGCAGGAAGATTCGCTAGGTAAGTACCGCGAAGGAGAATTGGCGGCCGCCATGAACGAGTTGGGCGTCACTGACTTCCAGTTTTTAGGAGCTCCGGAGCGTGAATATCGAGATAGCGGGATGATGGGAACCCCTCCAAACCAAAGACCAAACTCTTTTTGGCAGGCAGATCTTGATGAAGCATCAGCTCGATTGGTTGCAATCATTCGGGATCGCAAACCACAGGTGCTGATTTCTTACGATGAACAGGGGGGATACGGACATCCAGATCACATCAAAGCGCACCAGATTGCCATGCGCGCCGCCGAACTTGCTGCAGACCCTGAATTTGGTTCGGGTGAACCTTGGGAGATTTCCAAGATCTATTGGAGCGCCATTCCGCGTTCTGCCTTGCATGGAAGTTTGCGGAGCAGCAATTTCTTTATACAGATTCTTATACGATTTTTTAATTATGTACCTGCGCAATGGCTGGCCCTTCCATTTGTTAAAGCTGACGCAGTGGTTACGACGCAGTACGACGGACAAAAATTTCTTCCACAAAAGTTAGCGGCATTAAAAGCCCATAAAACTCAGTTAATAATTTATGGAGATCTCTTTAAATTTTCCAAGCGGTTGTCCACCAGAATAGGGGGCAGCGAGTTTTATATCCGCGTAAAGGGCGAGGGGAGTGGACCGTACGACAAGAATGGCCGCGAACTAGATCTTTTTGCTGGAACTAAGGAATAACTTCCCAGCTCTGGCCATTTGGACCGTCTATTACTTTAATCTTCTTAGTTGCAAGATCATCACGGAGTTCATCACTGCGTGCAAAGTCCTTTGCTTCGCGTGCTTGGGCTCGAAGGGTAATTAAGAGTTGTATTTCGGGAGTCAAATCCAACTCTATATAAGTTCGGGTCACATCGAGTCCGAAGAATTTATCCGCCTCTGCGAATACTTGCGCTTTGCAGGAATCTGAAATGGAAGGATCGCGCTCCAAGGTGCGCATTTTTACAAGTGCGCGTGGGGTATCGAGGTCAGCGCGCAAGAGCGTATAGATCGAGTCAATAATTGCTGCAACAGCTTCTGGATCGTTGTGGGCTTCGGACTTTGACCACTCTTGATATTTATTTCGCCAACGCGCAATCGTGGAATCAGCAGCGCTGATCAAATCCCAGGTGAGATCCATCTGGCTACGATATTTGTTCTCTAAGAAGACTAAGCGCAGTGCAAGAGGATCAAAACCCCTGCGGATTACATCGTCCAGTAGTACAACATTCCCCGAGCTCTTCGACATCTTTCTTCCCTCGAAAAGGAGATGTTCTCCATGTACCCAATGATCAGTCTCTTCGCTGCTCGATGCACAGTTACTCTGCGCGCGTTCATTTTCATGGTGGGGAAAACGCAGATCGATTCCGCCAAGATGTAGGTCGACATGATTATCGAGGTAGTGCAGGGACATGGCGGAGCATTCGATGTGCCACCCTGGAAATCCGCGTCCCCAAGGAGAATCCCAGACCATTTCGCTTCGACTACCAGCCGCCTTCCAGAGCGCCCAATCGGCGTGAAATCTCTTGGTGTCATCTTCTTCTTCGTACTCATAGCGATGGCCGGGGATCAGTTCAGTTAATTTATTTCCACTGAGAGTGCCGTAGCTTTCGAAAGAGCCAGCAGAGAAGTAGACAGATCCATCGCCACCTATATATGCATGATCGGAGTCAATTAACTTTTCAATTAACCGATGCATTAGCTCAATACTTTCGCTAGCACGGGGATAGATATCGGAAGTAGAAATTGCTAGCCTAGCTATATCTTGATGGAAACCTGCTTCGTAGGATCGCGCTACATCAAAGGGATCCCTGCGCTCTGCCTTGGCTTGACTCAGAATCTTGTCTTCTAATTCTTCCGTGGAGTTGATGTCTTCGCTCATATGACCAACGTCGGTAATATTTTGCACGCTGCGGACTCGATGCCCATCAAGCCGTACCAGGCGCATTATCAAATCTCCCAAGAGAAAGGTGCGCAGATTGCCGACATGGGCATCGCGATAGACCGTGGGGCCGCAGCAGTACATCCGTAAGGCTTTCCCATCGCTGATCGTTAATTCGCGTTGAGTTCGGCTCATGGTGTCATAGAGAAAGATGCCGGTAAATATCGGATTTGAGGGAACAACTTTCCAGAGCGATATCCGGTCCGGGTCAAAGGTGACTATCTGGCCATCTTTTTTACGTACCTGATTAACTGCCACCAGATGGCCTAGGAGGTCGCGAAAGCCGCCCTCTGGGTCATGCAGGCGCAGACTCACCCGTTGCCCAATCTGTGCCAGAGTAGGCAGTGGCTTCATGGAACCCCCTCACGCAATTATTCTCTCTGGTATCCACTATTCTCTACCTATTATTCTTCCGCAGTTAAATGGAACCGCTACTTGAAAGGATTGACGTGACCTACATAATCGCTGAGCCTTGCGTTGATGTCAAAGATAAGTCCTGCATCGAAGAGTGCCCCGTCGATTGCATTTACGAGGGTAACCGGATGCTTTACATCCAACCCGATGAGTGCGTGGATTGCGGAGCATGCGAGCCGGTCTGTCCGGTTGAGGCGATTTATTATGAAGATGATGTACCGGCGGACTGGAAGCAGTACAGCGAGATTAATTCCGCCTTTTTCCAGACCATTGGTTCACCCGGTGGGGCCAGCAAAGTTGGAGCATCGGATTCTGATCACCCACTTGTTGTTGCTCTCCCTAAGGCTGGAGCGTAAAGAATCAAGCTCCCGGATTTTCCCTGGGATGTTTTGGCTCCCTATGGCGCGCGCGCACGGGAATTTAAAGATGGGATCATCGACCTCTCGGTAGGAACTCCGGTTGATGCCACCCCAGATTTCATTCAAGCCGCATTAGTGGCAACGGCAAATGCTCCGGGATACCCACTCACGATTGGTTCTCCTGCTCTTCGAGCTGCGATGAGGGTTTGGGCCACCGATATTTTGGGGGTGACGGGCGAATTTGATGTCTTGCCGAGCATCGGCTCCAAAGAGGTCGTGGCAAATTTAGCGATGCAATTAGAAGCTAACGCTGTTCTTTACCCGAAGATCGCTTATCCCACTTATTTGGTAGGTGCGATATTGGCTAAGGCAGAACATCACCCCGTTGATTTCGATGCGACCACATGGCCACCCTCGGATTTTATCTGGATCAATTCACCATCAAATCCAACTGGACGCATCTCCTCTCGGGAAGAGTTACAAGCGGTAATTTCATACTCTCGCCGAACCGGTGCGACGATCGCTAGCGACGAGTGTTACTTCAATTTTCCCGCTGAAGTTGATGGCGTACAACCCATTTCTATTCTGCAGGTAGCGGGGGGAGATAATAAAAATCTCATCGCTCTGCACTCGCTATCAAAGCGCTCTAACCTGGCGGGTTATCGTGGCGGAATGATCATCGGGGATCCGGTCTTGATTGCAAAGATTCGCGAAATTCGCAAGCACTCTGGTTTATTGGTACCCGCTCCCGTTCAAGCAGCAATGGTGGCAGCGCTTGGAGATGAGACTCATGTGCACCAACAGGCGCAGCGCTATGCGCGACGCCGAGATGCATTGCGACCAGCTCTTGCCTCTTTAGGTTTTGTTATCGAGCATAGTGAGGCCGGTTTATACATTTGGTGCACGCGAGGCGAATCCGATATTGATTCGGTTTCATTCTTCGCAGAGAATGGGATTTTGGTAACCCCTGGTGGCTTTTATGGCGAAGCAGGATCGAGGCATATCCGCATTGCCCTGACGGCAACTGATGCGCAGATCGCCGCTGCGGCAACGCGAATCCTGAAGTAATTGAAAATGCAGCGCGAACGTCCAACTTCGGCAATTCTGCTTGTTGGCGGATTTGGAACTCGACTGCAACCACTGACTTTTCGCACCCCTAAGCCGATGCTTCCCGTCGCCGGTATTCCATTTACGGAGCACCAAATTGCCAAGGCGCGAGCAGCTGGAATCAGTGAAATAGTTCTTGCAACTTCTTATATGGCCGAGATCTTTGAACCCCATTTTGGAGATGGAGAGCGTTTTGGAATAAAGATTTCATATGCCGTTGAGAAAAGCGCACTAGGGACTGGCGGCGCTATAGCCAATGCGGCGCAGCTTTTGAGTGGAGAAGGTCCGATCGTTATTTTCAATGGCGATGTACTAAGCAGTCACGATTTAGGCGCCCAAATGGATCTCCATCAGAGCGGGGATGGGGATGCAACGCTGCACCTCACCTCGGTTACCGATGCGCGTGCATTTGGCGTTGTAGAAATTGAAGGATCTCGAATACTTTCTTTCAATGAGAAGATGGAAAATCCTCCTACGCAGATAATTAATGCAGGTTGCTACATTTTTAATCGGAGCGTGGTTGACTCAATTCCCACGGATCGAGCTGTGAGCGTTGAACGTGAGACCTTTCCAGCGCTCCTCGCAGCCAATTCAAGAATTCTGGGCTACTTGGATTCTTCGTACTGGTTGGATATTGGAACCCCAGCTGCGCTCTTGCAAGCCACCTCTGATCTAATCTCTGGGCGGGCACAATCGATCGCCTTCGCCGAACTCTTAAACCAGGATTTGTATTCCATGAGTTCTGGATCCCTGATTGCGCGAGATGCCGCTGTTGACGCTTCGGCCAAGGTCGAAGCTGGATCCCACATAGCACGGGCTGCCACGATTGAAAATGGAGCGAGGATCGTTGGATCTATCATTGGCGAAGCTGCTCGCGTCGGTGCCAATTCTCACCTCATTAATACATTTGTAGCCCCAAATTATGAAATTCCTGCTGGATTTATGGCCGAGAACCAGTTTTTTGGCTATTTGGAAGAAAAATAGCCTCTCGCGGACTTGACTCAAAGGCATTACACGCGTGTAATTCACCCAAGTCGATTTACATCCAGCCGGTTTGGCCAGCAATGGCTAGATCGAAAAGTTTGAGGAGTACGTATGTCAGATCGCCAGATCGCCGCTCAATCAGATTTTGGAATGGGTGGCCTCACCAACCTCGGCGGCTCGAATAACGGAAATCCTGACCTCTCCTGGCAAGAGCGCGCCCTCTGCGCTCAAACCGACCCGGAAGCCTTCTTTCCTGAGAAAGGTGGCTCTACGCGTGAAGCGAAGAGAGTTTGCCTCTCATGTGATGTTCGTTCAGAGTGCTTGGAATACGCTCTAGGACATGATGAGCGCTTTGGTATTTGGGGTGGGCTCTCCGAGCGGGAGCGTCGTCGCCTTAAGCGTCGTTCTGCTTAACTCGCATATCTCTGCTTTTGCGAGTGCCAACTAATGGCAAAGCATCTAACGTCGGAGCAAACTCCTCCAGAGGTTGATGTATCTCGTTTTTTTGTTACCGCCGTGATCGTTTCTCACAATGGTGCATCCTGGCTTCCCGAAGTAATTATCTCTCTCTCGTCGCAGACGAGGAGAATCGATCGCATCATCGCCGTTGATACTGGTTCTACAGATGCATCACAAAAGTTACTTCGCGCCGCGGGTATTACTTATATTGCTGCCGAACCAGATATTGGATATGGCGATGCTATTGAAATTGCTCTTGAACACTCTCCAAAATTTCGAGATCCCGCAGATGCCGCAAATGAATGCATCTGGTTAATTCACGACGATTGTGCTCCTGCCAGGGATGCTCTTGCGTTGTTGCTAGAAGCAATCAATGATCGACCTCAGGTAGTCATCGCCGGACCAAAATTATTGGGTTGGTATGACAGAGATCATCTTCTTGAAGCTGGAATTTCAATTGCACGTAATGGTGCGCGTTGGACTGGGCTAGAACCCCGTGAACAAAATCAAGGACAGCACGATGAAATTAAAGAGGTGCTTTCAGTAAGTACCGCAGCTATGTTGGTGCGTCGGCCAGCGTTTGAAGAGATTGGTGGATTGGATCCAAATCTCGCACTATTCCGCGACGATGTCGATTTTGGGTGGCGAGCACATGTAGCTGGGTTTACCGCGATTTGTGTTGGAGCAGCAAGTGCATTTCATGCAGAGGCATCGGCGAGTGAACGACGGGCAGTTGATGTGTCTGAAGCATTCTTGCATAGGCCCTTGTTGCTTGATCGAAGAAATGCTGCGTATGTCATGCTCGCAAATTCCTCTCGATGGATGTTGCCGTGGCTTACCTTTCAACTTCTAGGCACCAGCCTTCTACGCGTCATCTTCGATCTGCTTGCAAAGCTGCCTGGATATGCCGGCGATGAAATTGCAGCCGTTGCCCTTCTGATCATTCATCCCACCGACCTTATAAAAGCTCGGGGCGCTCGACGCAGGAAGCGATTGCTCTCACCTTCGGTTGTGGGTGTTTTTATTCCTCCTCGCGGTAGTCAGATTCGCGCTGGGGTAGATCGAGTTACCAACACAATTTCCCAGAAGTTGAAAAGTGCGCAAGATCCCCTGGAAGTTAATTCTTCGGAGACGTACTCAGACCTCGGAGTAATCTCGGAAGAGTTCGATGAACAAGATTCACTGCCATCCGGAGAACCTTCACTATTTCGTGGAGTCTTACTACGCCCCGATTCGCTAGCTCTTGTCACAATATTAGTTCTCTCCATCGTCTCTGCTCATGCAAGGTTTGGTTCGCTCTCGGGTGGCGCTTTAGGTTTTATTCCAACCGCTGGCGGAGATTTATTACGAAACTATGCACGAGCTTGGCATCTAGTTGGAATGGGATCTGCTGCATCGGTGCCGCCGTGGTTAGCCGTACTTGGCGTCGCTTCATTTGTAACTTTGGGACACCTATCCCTATTCATTACATTGCTATTTCTCTTGACCCCAACCCTTGCCTTCGTCATCTTTGTAAACGCGCAAAGACGGATTGGAATTTCAGAATCGACGTCAACCTTTGGTGGGCTGGTCTACATTCTCACCCCGTTACTCTGGGCTTCCCTCAACCAAGGTCGAATCGAAATCCTTGTCTTATACCTACTCGCACCCCTATTTATCTTTCTACAGCCGTTAATGATTAATATCGTTGAACTCTCTTGGCGCAGAGTCTTCGCTCTTACCTTGCTAGCAACCCTGGCTCTCTCTTTCTCGCCGCTACTGCTCGGGCTCTGGTTTCTCGTGCAGATCGCGCTCCTTGTGAGATCAGTAATTTCTCTTACGCAAAGTTCAGCAAATTCGGCGGGCTGGATCGACCTCGTTGAGAGTGAGGCGTTTAGCCCCATTGCCAAGCGGGGAGCGGTAATAATTACCACTTTCTTGCTCAGCTTGCCGTGGTCGCTTGGCGCTTTAATCCATCCGACTCAATTTCTTCTGGCACCCGGTATTCCAGTTGCCAATGGTGGGACGGTACAGACTCTCCTCACTAACCCTGGCGGCCAAGGAGCTCCTCCGTGGTGGATACTTGCGCCCGTTCCACTCTTCATCTTCTTTAGCTTCTTTATTCGTTCGATGCGTCGTAGCTCGCTGGTCAGCTCAGCCCTTCTTGCCATTGCAATATTGTTGAATGAATTTCATATTGCCGGTCATGGTGCAACCGACTCGGTCTTTGTCGGATCAATCTTCATAGTGATTGCCATCATTCTTATTCCCCCCATGATGGTTGCGATAGAAAAGGTGACTCCAAATCTTAGAGTTCGCAATCTAGGAGTTGGCCATTTCGCTGTAGCTGTGGCGACCGTGCTTTCACTTATTGGCACCATTCTTCTTGGGGGCTGGATACTCTTCGGGCAACCAACATCGTTGGTCCAATCTGATCAGAGCGATGTAGTTCCCGCATTCGTCTCAGCGTTAGCGCAAAGCCCCGCGAAACCCAAGACTTTAGTTCTATCTGCACATTCCACAACGAACACCTTCTTTATTTCCCGGGGGAACCCACTCTTTATCGGTGACGCCGATGTAGCAACCTCGATGCCACCTGAGATCACAGATGTAGTGGGCCAATTGGTTTCTGGCTCTGGCGTCACCGCAGCAAAAGTCTTGGGCCAGTTTGGAATTCAATATCTCTTCTTGAAAGCTCCAGTTTCAATTCAGACCGCTCGCGTCATTGACGGCGTCGGCGGGTTTACGCGTATGTCAGCAACGGATATCGGAATCGTTTGGCGCATCGTAGGAGCCTCACCGCGAGTAATGTTGACGGATCCCTTTGGAAAGAATCACTTGATTCCATCCGGGGATATTGGAGCGCTGGGATACGCGGCGGGTCATGGAACCATCACGCTCGGCGAAGCGTATGACCAGAGTTGGCGTTTAATCGATAACGGAGCGGATGTTCCGTTACAACATGCCCCTTCTGGACTACCCATCTTTTCAGTGAATGCGCCGGGCAAAATCACACTTTTGTTTGATGGCACCGCGCATCGCGCTTTGATTTCACTCGAACTTCTTGCCCTGCTCATCGCTGTAGTCATGGCACTTCCATCGGGTCGACGCCGTCGCCAAGTACCGCTCGAAGAGTTGGTATAACTATGAAATTAAAGCTGCCAAACTTTCAGGGAGTGTTCTTGGCACTGCGTGCCCCTGCCTTAATTGCATGCGCGGTCCTACTTTCCACTTTAATTCCACAAGCTAGAGCTCACATCGTTCTTGATGGAAGTTATCCTGCAGTGATCTGTCCAGGGGCTCTAGGTGGCGGTGGCGAGAGAATTTCACTTCCAGCTAAGAATTTATCTACTCGAGTTGTAACCGGAAAAAGTGCAGCGGTAAAAATTCATAGCTCAACGGTTATTGTCGGTTCAGTTGCTCCAACCTTTGTGAGTGGCAACCCGGGTTCTGAGATCGCTTTCTTATCGATATCAGGTGCCAGCACGGCTGATGCAGTCTGTGAAGTTGGCGGGATTGATCAATGGTTCATTGGCGGTTCTGCGGGAGTTACTAGTCAAGGTATTCTAGAAATAATTAATAGCGGTTTGAGTGATTCGGTCGTCCAGGTATTCCCGTACAGCTCCAAGGTAGCGCTTGCTCCAATTTCGCTCACGATAAAGGCGAATTCTGCCCAAAATATTGCCCTTGCAACCCTCGTTCCTGGTGAAGAATCTATCGCCCTTCACGTTGTGACTGAATCAGGGCGGGTGAGCTCTTTCCTATTGGATCACCGTAAGAATGGATTAAACGATCTTGGCGCAAGTTTTGTTACTCCAGTTGCAGTGCCAACAACGACAAGTTATATCTCCGGTTTGTTCGGTTCTGCCACAAAGGCAGCATCTACTATGAGATTTCTCGTACCTGGCAATATCAGCGCTAATGTTCATGTGACCATCTTTTCCGGTGGGGGCATTATTACCCCAGTGGGTTTTGATTCGCTCACGATCCCGCGGCAACGCGTGGTAGATGTCCCACTACCAAAGATCTCCCTCTCAACCCCATATGGCATTGAGGTTACATCTGACCAACCAATTTTTGCCTCGGCGTTAACCAAGAAGATTTCAGGGGGCCTCGACTTTGCATGGGCCAATCAATTGACTCCGCTTTCTAACTTTAAAATTAATTTGGCTGGTGCCGCGGGTCAGTTCTTCTTTATGGGTCGCACGGTAGCAATAAAGGCGCAATGGATTGACTCCAAAGGCAAGGCTAATTCGACAGTGATATCTGGCGACGCTTCAGCGCCTTGGCATCCTTCCGGATCCCTCAACCAGATCACCTTTACCCCTCTCACAAAAGAGGCGATGTATGGTGGAGCACTTATTTCAAATTCTGACGGCGGGCTCAACTACCTTCCCCTATTGGCCAATCAACTCATCGCACGCGGCGAGCTCCCTATCGCCGATCTGCGGACTTTGACGCGCCACTAGGGTGCACGAAATCCAACACTTCTAGGTGAACAGGCACTAATCTCTCAATTATGCGAACCCAACACCGATCTAGTCGAACATGTTCGCGCGCCAGCTGCAAATTACCGGCAGTAAAAACTCTTACTTATGTGTATGCAGATTCAACTGCGGTTCTTGGCCCGCTGGCAATGTATGCGGAGCCACATTCCTATGATCTCTGCCAATCCCACAGCGAAAAATTGACGCTTCCCAACGGGTGGAACGTCATCACCTTAGAACCTGAGTCTGATCCCGTAGGGCCCAGCGAGGATGATCTGATGGCAATTGCAGACGCGGTGCGTGAAATTGGAAACCAACAGAGCGCTCCCGCCGCCTCTGGACCAGCCAACCCTGAAATCGGCCGCCGCGGTCACCTGCGGGCGCTACCCTCAAATTAGGTTAAGTCCAGCTCTCGTTTCTCAAGTAGATTTAGGCCATGTTCACACGTGAATCTTTGGATAAGGTAATAAAGGCATACGACATTCGCGGTCTCGTTGACGAGCAGATCACACCTGATTTCACCTTCGTCCTTGGGACAGCATTCGCACGTTTCTTGATGGAAGAACGGGAGCCAGCCACCGTTGTTATTGGCGAGGATATGCGCCCATCATCAGACGAGCTTGCTACGGCATTTGCCGATGGATTGAACTCCCAAGGGATCGATGCGATAAGGATTGGGCTCTCATCTACCGACATGCTCTACTTCGCCTCGGGTTCGCTCAACTTTCCAGGAGCAATGTTCACTGCCAGCCATAATCCAGCTGAGTACAACGGAATCAAATTGGCGAAGTCAGGAGCCCGTCCAATTGGTGCAGAGTCTGGGCTATTGCGGATCAAAGATCTTATGATCCAGGGAGTTCCCATGCAGACCGGCGCTATTGGCAAAACCCGCTCGAGCGAACTTCTCAACGAGTACATCGATTTTCTACTTGGTCTATTTAAAGCCGACGAGTTCACCACCGGCAGGCGACTTAAAGTAGTTGTGGATGCTGGAAATGGGATGGCCGGTTTCACCGCCCCCGCACTGATGGCCCGGCTCAATGTTGATTTAGTACCGCTCTACTTTGAACTCGACGGGAATTTTCCACATCATGAGGCGAACCCCATAGATCCTAAGAATTTAGTGGATCTAGTTAAGCGCGTTAAGAAAGAGAAGGCAGATATTGGATTGGCCTTTGATGGAGATGCTGATCGTTGCTTCTTGGTTGACGAGAGGGGAGAACTTGTAAATCCCTCTGCCCTCACCTCATTGATCGCGATTCGCGAATTAAAACGTAAGCCTGGTTCCTCAATTATTTACAATCTCATCTCATCTCGTGCCGTACCAGAGATAGTCCTCGAGCACGGGGGTAAACCGTTGCGCTCGCGTGTAGGTCACTCGTACATCAAGAAGATGATGGCCGACAGTGGGGCGGTATTTGGGGGAGAACATTCTGGCCACTTTTACTTCAGTGACTTCTGGAGGGCGGATTCAGGTGCCCTCGCCGCGCTCTTTGCGATTGCCGAACTTTCCCATAGTCAAGGGCCGCTCTCCGAGCTCTTGGCCCCCCTCAACCGATACTTCTCCAGTGGAGAAGTGAATACCGTCGTAGAGGATCCAGCGCAGAGCGTCGAATTCATTAAGGCTTCGTTCCAGACCGACTATGAAATTGATGAGCTCGATGGCGTGACAGTGACGGGGCCAGATTGGTGGTTTAACGTGCGCCCTTCGAATACCGAACCTTTGCTCCGACTCAACGTGGAAGCGAACTCCCCAGAGCAGATGGTTGCGGTGAGAGAGCAGGTACTTGCCCTCATCGGGTAACCTTTAGCCCTACGGACATCCGTCCACCACTTATTAGACATGCATGTGACATGTTCTTGAACTCTTGAAGGAGCTCTTGTGTCAGTTGAAACATCAATAGGCCATAACATTGCAAATGCCGCCCTGGCAGCCGAAGGTAAGAAGCGGATTGAGTGGGCAGAACGTAACATGCCAGTTCTCGATCAGATCAAAGCTCGCTTTGAAGCAGAGAAGCCATTTACCGGAATTCGCATCGCCGCCTGCATGCATGTGACAACTGAAACAGCAAACCTGATGCGTGCTCTGAAGGCCGGCGGCGCTGAACTAGCACTCTGTGCTTCAAATCCACTATCCACCCAAGATGACACTGCCGCAGCGCTCGTGCACGAATACGGGATTAATGTCTTTGCGCATAATGGCGTGGACCGCGAAGGTTATTACGCTGACCTCAATTCTGCACTTAATATTCAACCGAATCTAGTTTTTGATGATGGCTGCGACTTGGTAAACACGCTTCACACCACTCGAACCGAATTGCTTCCTGGAGTCATGGGCGGCTGTGAAGAAACTACAACAGGAGTTATTCGTCTTCGTCAGATGACCAAAGATGGAGCTCTCAAGTTTCCAATGATTGCTGTTAACGACACGGATACAAAACACATGTTTGATAATCGATTTGGCACCGGTCAATCATCACTCGACGCCCTCTTCCGTGCCACAAATAGTCTGATTGCTGGTTCGACATTTGTTGTATGTGGCTTTGGCTATTGCGGCAAGGGTGTTGCTGAACGGGCTCGTGGTATGGGCGCGAATGTGGTTATCACTGAAATTGATCCAACGAAGGCTCTTGATGCGTTGATGCAAGGCTATCGAGTTATGAATTCATTGGAAGCCGCCAAGATCGGTGATTTCTTTGTCACAGTCACTGGCAACCGCGATGTACTCCGTCAAGAACACTTTGCCGTGATGAAGGATGGGGCGATCTTTGCCAACTCTGGACACTTCGATATTGAGATCGATGTGGCATGGCTAGAAAAGAACGCCGCAAAGAAGAACAAGCGCATTCGTCACTCAACCGATGAATATGTACTGTCCGATGGACGTCGTCTACTCCTTATTGCTGAAGGAAGACTTGTGAATCTGGGCGCTGCAGAAGGTCACCCTGCTTCGGTAATGGATATGTCTTTCTCAGATCAAGCGCTCACCGCTGAATGGTTGATTAAAGCTTCAGCATCACTCGGAGCCGGGTTGCACAATGTTCCAACTGAAATTGATAAAGAGGTCGCTCGCCTCAAGCTTGCCAGCATGGGAGCATCGATCGATACTTTGACCCCTGCCCAAGAGCTGTATCTCAACTCTTGGGAGCACGGCAGCTAATGACGTTGATCATGGTTGTCGATGACGACCAAGATCTAGCGGAGATGCTCGGCATCGTCCTCAACGGTTCTGGTTTTGAGGTCGATTTAGTCAACTCGGGTGATCAGGTCATGACAATTTTTAATTCGCATGAGCCAGATCTAGTTCTGCTTGATGTAATGCTTCCTGGCATAAGCGGAATTGAAGTCTGCAAGATCATCCGCGAAAAGTCGATGGTTCCCATAGTTATGCTGACGGCTAAGGGCGATAGTTACGATGTCGTTCAAGGCCTTGAGGCCGGGGCAGATGACTACATGATCAAGCCCTTCAATCCTGCTGAGTTAGTCGCGAGAATAAAAGTTCGCCTTCGGCGCTCCAATATTGAAAGTTCGACCACCTTACGTATCTGTGACATCGTCATTGATCAGGTGGCACACACCATTATTAGAAATGGAAAGACGATTCCGCTCACGCGCTTGGAGTTCGATCTCCTCGTCGCCCTAGCGAAAGAGCCTGGTCGAGTCTTTACCCGTGATGCGCTCCTGAGTGAAGTTTGGGGATATCAGCACGCTGCCGATACCCGCCTCGTCAACGTTCACGTACAAAGATTGCGCGCCAAGGTCGAAGAAGATGTTGATAATCCCCAGGTAGTTCTTACTGTTCGAGGCGTTGGGTATAAGGCGGGAACGAGTCAGGCATGAAATGGCTGGGCGTGAAATGGCGGAGTTCAATCCTCTTTCGCGTCATTTCTACCACTTTCCTACTTTCAATCATTCTGATTTCTCTCGTTGGCAGCATTCTCTTTATCCAAATTTCGAGCGGTATTTACCGTGAAAAGACCAATGAGTCGTTATCCGAAGCGCAATCTCTCTATGAGTATGCCCAGGGTCAACTCGATGCGACGCTTTATCTTCCGACATTAAAGTTGCCAACGGTTGTCGCAAAGATCCTGCAGTCGAATGATCCCACCATCGCCACTACTCCACGTGAGGTAGTGCTCATAGGTTCACCCCTCGTGAAAAAGTCGAACGCTATGTTCAATGGCGCTTCGGGAAATGTTGACATCGCATCTATTCCAAATTCCTTACGAGTCACTGTCCGAAAATTTGGAGCCGCCAGATGGATTCGCGGCGAAATTGGATTTCAGGATGGAACCCGAAGAAGTGCAATCATTGTCGGAAATGCAATAGAGATTCCACCGCAATCGCCTTACGAGTTGTACTACGTATTTCTATTGACAGAGCAACAGACGATCGTCGACTTTATTGGGCAGTTGCTTCTCTTGGCTGGATTCCTCCTCATCTTCATGATCGGTGGAATTTCTTGGTATGTGATTCGACAGGCGATAAATCCAGTACGAGATGCGGCAGAGATCGCTGAACAGTTAACGGCAGGTGATTTGAACCGACGGATGCTCGTTTCGGGAGAAGATGAGATGGCCCGGCTTGCGATCTCCTTCAATGAAATGGCTCTTTCAATGCAGCAACAGATTTCTAGGCTCGAGAACCTCTCGAGGCTGCAGCAGCGCTTTGTCTCGGATGTTTCGCATGAGCTGAGAACGCCTTTGACTACCATTCGGATGGCTTCAGATGTTATTGCCGAAAGCAGGGGAAGGATGGACCCCGCAGCAGCTCGCAGCGCTGAACTGTTGCAATCACAAATCGCTCGATTTGAATCTCTGCTCACTGACCTCTTGGAGGTCAGCCGTTTTGATGCCAGCGCTTCGATATTAGAGCTCAAAGATGTTGATATTAAATCACTGGCCATTCAATCTATTGATCAATTAAACGTTGGCCAAAATGGTCAGGTGCGTACCTTCTTTCCAGAGAATGATGTCATTGCCTCTGTCGACCCACGTCGCATCGAGAGAATTCTTCGGAATTTGATTTCGAATGCATTTGATCACAGCGAAGGAAAAGCGATAGATATAACCATTGTGGACACAGCTATTGAAGTTGCCGTAGGTGTCCGGGATTATGGAATTGGTTTTACAGAACGCGAGTCAGAAAGACTCTTCGATCGCTTCTGGCGCGCTGACCCATCCCGCTCAAGGCTTCGCGGCGGAACAGGGCTGGGACTTTCTATCGCACTAGATGATGCAAAACTCCACCAAGGATCGCTCAAAACGTGGGGAGCCCCAGGCAAAGGTGCGCACTTCGTGTTGACTATTCCGAAGGAGCCAGGCATTCCGATTCAAGGGGAACCAATAGCGGCTAACCCCAACGACAAATCATCCACATCTTTCCTATCTTTTGATGAGGATGATATTTAAAGCTTGAGATAGTTATGAGTATGGGTTCGCTTTTGCACCTGCTCTTCCCACCCACCTGCCTCATCTGTGAAGCATCTGGTCTTGGGCTCTGTACTTCATGTGAAGAAAAGATTGTGCGAGTCACGGTGGTGCGTGATATTGAACAAATCAAATTCTGGGCAGGTGCCTACTACGGAGATGAGTTAGCTCAACTCATCCTCTTGGCGAAGGAGAAGAACAATTCCCTCGCGCGGAATTATTTATCGCAACTTCTTCTTGAATCTTTCATGAGAGCGATCGCAAATCTGAGTGACCCATCAAACGCGGCGTTGATTCCAATCCCTTCGAGCCACGCCGCTAATCGGAGGCGTGGCTATCGACACTCGTACCTGCTGGCCCGCGCGCTCGCTTCACGTATTGCCAAAGAGTCCTCTCGCGACGTTGAGGTTATTGAAGCTTTGAGAGTAAATCGGAAAATCGCCGATCAGAGCAATCTCAATCGAGTAGAACGCATGCAGAATCTCTCTGGCGCCTACTCTGTGCGAAGCCGCCATATCCCCCATCTTGCCCACAGTGCTCCAGAGTCGATCTTCTTGATTGATGACCTGGTGACTTCGGGCAGTTCTATCCGAGAGGGGTTACGCGCCCTAGGGCAGCTCGGAATTAGCCCATCTGGGGTGCTCGCGGCTGGGGTCTCGCCGCGTGTTTTTTCCTAATACGATAGGGGGCTGGCAGATGATAAAAAATTCTGAAATGAGGGTTCGTGGCTGTTCTAGATAAAATTCTGCGCGCTGGCGAGGGTCGAGCGATTCGCAACCTAGAGAAGATTGCCCAAGAGGTTAACTCTTGGGAGTCCAAGGTTCTCGCGCTAAGCGATGAAGAGCTGCGGGCGCAAACTGCGAAATTTCGTGATCGATATGCCGCTGGAGAAGACCTCAACTCCTTGCTCCCTGAAGCCTTCGCTACCGTCCGTCAGGCTGCAATGCGCACCCTGGGACAACGTCACTATGACGTACAGATTATGGGTGGAGCTGCGCTCCATTTAGGAAATATCGCCGAGATGCGTACCGGTGAAGGTAAGACCTTGGTGTCAACTCTCCCCGCCTATCTCAATGCCCTAACAGGCAAAGGCGTTCATGTGGTCACTACAAATGATTACTTGGCAGAGCGCGATAGCGAGTGGATGGGACGTGTTCATCGTTTTCTAGGATTACGCGTTGGTGTAATTCTCGCGAGTATGACTCCCGCACAACGCCGTGAAGCCTATGCAGCCGATATTACCTATGGTACAAACAATGAATTTGGCTTCGACTATCTTCGCGATAACATGGCTTGGTCGTTAGAAGATTGCGTTCAACGCGAGCACAACTTTGCCATCGTAGATGAAGTTGACTCCATCCTGGTCGATGAAGCCAGAACTCCTCTGATTATTAGCGGACCGGCTGATAAGGCGACAAAGTGGTACGTTGAATTTGCCAACATCTGTGGCCAATTGCAACGAGATCTCCACTATGAAATTGATGAGAAGAAAAAGACTGTCTCGATTCTAGAAGAGGGTGTCACTAAGGTTGAGAAGGCTCTGGGAATCGAAAACTTATACGAGGCAGTTAACACGCCTTTAATTGGTTATCTCAACAATGGAATCCGAGCCAAAGAGTTATTTAAGCGCGATAAAGATTATGTCGTTATGAATGGTGAGCTTCTCATTGTTGATGAGCACACTGGTCGCATGCTCTCTGGACGGCGATATGCAGAAGGCCTCCATCAGGCTCTTGAAGCAAAAGAACGCATCGAGATCAAGGATGAGAATCAGACGCTGGCAACCATAACCTTGCAGAACTACTTCCGCCTTTACGAGAAGCTATCGGGAATGACCGGTACCGCTATGACTGAAGCCGCCGAATTTATGCAGATTTATAAGCTGGGCGTTATTCCCATCCCAACCAACAAGCCAACTGCTCGTGTCGACTCATCTGATCTCATTTACAAAACCGAGATTGCAAAATTCTTGGCCGTTGCAGACGATATCGCCAAGCGCCACAAGGCTGGCCAACCTGTTCTGGTAGGTACCGTTTCAGTCGAGAAATCTGAAGAGCTCTCCGCGGTATTGACGCGACGTGGCATAAAGCATGAAGTATTGAATGCGAAGCAACATGAGCGCGAAGCAGCAGTTATTGCACGTGCTGGAAGCGTCGGCGCTGTCACTGTTGCAACAAATATGGCTGGTCGAGGAACCGACATCATGCTCGGCGGAAATCCAGAATTTATGGCTGATTTTGAGCTGCAACATCGCGGATTAAACCCCACCGAAACTCCGCAAGAGTACGAAGCGGCGTGGCCTGCAGAAATTGCAAAACAGAAAGCTGCCGTTTCTGTAGAACATGAAACCGTTGTCGCTGCAGGAGGTCTTTACGTCCTAGGCACAGAACGTCATGAATCCCGTCGTATCGATAATCAGTTGCGTGGTCGCTCAGGTCGCCAAGGCGATCCCGGAGAATCTCGCTTCTATCTTTCTTTGCAAGACGATCTGATGCGTCGTTTCAATTCCGGATTAGTTGAACGTTTCCTCGGAGCTGCTGGAATCGCCGATGATGTACCTATCGAATCAAAGATGGTCTCAAATGCAATTCGTTCCGCACAAACTCAGGTTGAATCGCTGAACTTCGAAATGCGTAAAAATGTCTTGAAGTATGACGATGTCATGAACCGCCAACGCACTGTGGTTTACTCAGAGCGCAGAGAAGTTCTCGAAGGCGCCGATATCAGCGAACAGGTCAAGAACTTTTTAGAAGACACGATTACCGCATATGTGCAGGGTGCAACTGCCGAGGGTTACCCAGAACAGTGGGATCTTAATGCGCTCTTCGTTGCACTTAATGTCTTATATCCATCCTCAATTACGGCGCAATCTATTGCTGCTGAAGTTGGAGGAGTTGCAAATCTTGACGCCGATCTCGTCCTCAATCGTGTGCTCGAGGACGCGAGGGCTCAGTATTTGGCCCGTGAAGAGTCGCTTACTCCGCCTGTTACCCGCGAGCTAGAACGCAAAGTGCTGCTCTCTGTACTTGATCACAAGTGGCGCGAGCATCTCTACGAAATGGATTATCTGCAGGAAGGCATTGGCCTGCGTGCTATGGCGCAACGTGATCCACTTGTTGAATATCAACGTGAAGGTTACGAGTTATTTGCCGCCATGATGGATGGAATCAAAGAAGAGTTGGTTGGTTTGCTCTTCCATGTCGAGGTTAACGTCGAGGCTACCGATGAGAACGGTGCTCCAGTAATCGCGGCGCCAGGACTTGAAGTTCCCGATCAAGCCGAAGTAAGTCAATTGCGCTACACCGCAGCGGATGAAGATGGCTCAACCCAACAAAGCGGTGGAACACCTAAGAATGCTCCGTGCCCATGTGGTTCCGGTCGCAAGTACAAGCGCTGTCACGGCGCGGCTTAACTCAGCCTGTATTTCTTAGTCCCGCAGCTACTCCGTTAATAGTAAGCAGGAGCGCTCTGCGTATCGTGCTATCTGGGCTTTCACCTTTGCGTACCCGTTCAAGCAGAGATATTTGCAGCAGGTGTAGTGGTGCTAGATAAGCATCACGCACGCCCAAGGTACGAGCCAGAATCGGCTGATCGCCCAAAATTTCATCTTTCTGCGTTAAGAGCATGATCTCCGAGACGGTCAGATCGAACTCTTCTTGGATAGTTTTCAGGAAGTGATGCAAGCTCGGATCGACCAGACGGTCGACATATTTGCCGGCCATAATTAAGTCAGTTTTAGCCAATGTCATTTCGACATTGGATATGAAAGTTCTAAAGAAGTGCCAATCCTTCAACATGCCAGTTAATACGGGCAACTGTCCTGCAGTGCGCGCGGCTTTCAAACCAGAGCCCACCCCGAACCAACCAGGGACGATCTGACGCGATTGTGTCCATCCAAAGACCCAAGGAATAGCACGGAGGCTTCCTAGCCCGCTAGCGGCATCTGGGCGGCGCGATGGGCGCGAGCCTAAGAAGAGATCACCTAACTGCTCAACAGGAGTCGAGGTGTAGAAATAGGCAGGGAGATCTGGGTGATCGACCAATTCGCGATATCGGGCAAATGCATTGTCGCTTACAAGGTCCATGCAGGTACTCCACTTTGCCAAATCCTCTGGGCTCTGGCGCGGGGCGCGATTGAGAACAGTTGCTTCCAGCGCGGCGGCTAAAGTCAGTTCGACATTTTCACGAGCAAGTGCCGGGAGCGCATACTTATCTGAAATAACTTCTCCCTGCTCTGTCATCTTTACCTGTCCATCAATGGAACCCCACGGCAAGGCAATGAGAGCGTCGTAGGTAGGACCTCCGCCGCGACCAACTGAGCCACCGCGACCATGGAAGAGCCGAAGTTTTACACCATGTTTAATAGCAACGTCGCGCAGCTTGCGTTGAGCTTTATGTATTTCCCATTGCGATGTAGCAATACCCGCATCCTTATTTGAGTCGGAGTAGCCGAGCATGACCTCTTGCACATCGTGGCGACTCTTTACAATTTCGCGGTACTTGGGATCAGAGAGCAAGAGATCCAAGATGGTATCTGCGGCACGTAATTCTGCGACTGTTTCTAAAAGTGGCGCAAATCCAACCTTAGAGCGACCTCCCACAACCAGACCTGTATATGTTGCGATTTCCACGGCAGCAAGGACATCAGTATGCGTTTTTGTCATCGAAATAATGTAAGTCTCAATGACTTCCGGGCCGAACTTGATAATTAAATCATTGATGGTTTTAAAGGTATCAATAGTGTTCTGCGCCTGCGCATCTACCGAGTCTGGGTTAGCCTCTAATTGGGCCAGGGCGTGATGATGAGCATCGGAATGTTCGCGGATATCCATGGTTGCATGAGTGAGTCCAAAAGTTGAAACCGATCGAATCACTCGCTCTAATAGTCCATGTGCAATAAGTTCACCTTTATGTGCCAGCAATGAGTCGCGCATGAGTATCAGGTCGGCCAATAGTTCGGCGGTATTTTCATAATCACGACCCTCTTGGTGAGGCGCATTAGCCGCGTGACGGCGCTGCGTAAGAATCAATCGATGTCGGATCGCAGTTGCCTTTAGCCGATATGGCTCTTCGACATTAAGGCGGCGAAAGCGAGCTTCGATCTCTGGGAGGTTATCTAAATCTCGAGCAACCGAATCTTGCAAATCTTGAGAGGCGCCAGCGATACGTGTCGATACCGAGAGCGCTTGGCGAAGCGGATCAAGCGCCGCCAACATGGCGCGAATGAAGTGGCCAATCTGTAGCGTGATCGCATCACGAGTTATTGCTGCGGTGATATTTGGATTTCCATCACGGTCTCCACCGATCCACGTTCCAAAGGAGAGTGGGCGAGCAGTAGGAGAGATAGTGACCCCTAAGCGCGATAATTCGCGAGCAAAATCATCCAATACATCAGGAACGGTCATTGAGAAGAGGTCATCGAGGTAATACAGCGCATTTACTGCTTCATCGAGGGGTTCTGGTCGGCCCAGTCGAAGTTCATCTGTCTGCCATAAGAGATCGACGGTTTCGGCCAAACCTCGTTCTTGAAGCGAACTTTTATTATCATCGAGCAATTGCGCAATCGTTCCTAACTTACTTAAAACCGAACGTCGAGCTGCCTCAGTAGGGTGCGCCGTGAAGACTGGCCGTACCGAAAATTCATCCATCCATTTCTGTAAATCTTCTTCTGTGATCTCGTGTCCGCTCTGCTGCGCTTGGATGATTCTGTCAACCGCTCTGGAGATCCACGAGCCACTTGCCTCACGCTCATCGTGCAGAACTCGCGCACGGTGAACTTGTTCCGCCACATTGGCCAGATGAAAGTAGGTGCTGAAGGCGCGAACAAGTTGCACGCTATCTTCAACAGAGAGGTCAGAGAGAATTTCCTCGCCGCCACCTTCGCGAACGGCTTTGCGAACAGACTCGACCAAGGCCAACAAACCGGCGCCTTCTTGGCGCACGAGCGTCTCTCCAAGTAATTCACCGAGTTTGCGCACATCACTGCGCAGGGCTTGGTCATCGCGTGCGATATAACTTTTCGGATCGCCGGCTACGTTGGGATTGCTCATGCTCGCGTTACCTCCGCGGAATTAAAGAAGCGTTGCGGCCCACACCGGCGGGGGCTTGTTTCAGGGGTAAATCATCCCACCCTCAGAGGGCTAGAATTCACTTAATTAAGTACCCCCATCTCTTCGGAAATTGGGGGCTTTTGGCGTGGGGAGGTAGGCATGAGCACTCTGCTGCGCGCCTTCTCTGACATTGAGATCGATCAATCAGCCGAGCACCTGGCTGCTCCCTCTTCGGCGACTGGATTACTGCTAGCCGCGCGTAGCGAACGCTCACCTTTGATCGTGGTTACTGCCTCTTCCCGGCGAGCGAGCGAGCTGCAGGATGAACTGGAAACATATTTAGGCCCTAATTGCGTCGTCGAACTTCCTCCGTGGGAGACCTTGCCCCACGAAAAACTCAGTCCCAAGAGTGACACTGTGGCCACTCGCATAAAGGTGCTCTCAACTTTAGAGAGCGCCAGAGTGATCGTTACGTCGGTGCGAGCGTTGATTCAACCGGTCGCCCCTCAAGAGATTGCGCTCGTGACCCTCGATATCGAGCAAGAGATTGTCATGAGCGATTTAATCTCGCACTTAGTTCTTCTGGGCTACACCAGATCCGATCTGGTGGAAAGACGTGGAGACTTTGCAGTTCGCGGAGGAATTCTCGATCTCTTTCTACCTGATCAAGATCATCCCATCCGAATTGATTTCTTCGGAGATCAGATTGAAGAAATTGCTTGGTTTACCGTGGCAGATCAACGCACCTTTGAACCGGTAACGGGGCAGGTAACGATCTATCCCTGTCGCGAAATATTGCTCACTCCCACCATCAAGGAGCGCGCTCGCTACCTGACCACGGTATTCCCGGAAGTTGCAGAGTTGACTGCAAAATTAGCTGAAGGAATGTATGTCGACGGTATGGAGTCTTTGCAGGGTCTGCTTAGAAGTGATCTCACCTCGATTGTGGATTTGCTTCCTGCTAACTTTCAAATTGTTCTGATCGATGAACCGCGGATCAATTCTCGCGCACTGGATTTAGTGGCGACAAATCAGGAATTCCTCGACGCTTCATGGTCGAATGCGGCTCACGGGGCAGAGGCTCCAATCAACCTCACTGCAGAACTGGCTGGCGGTGGATATTTCACGCTCAACCAACTGCGAGAACGCGCAAATCATTGGACTTCGATCGATCCTTATTCCAGTGAGTTCTCTGTGGGTGAACAAAGTATCCCTTTGCAGGGGGTTCCTGAATACAAGGGCCACAGCGAGGGTTTGATCGCCGATTTACAAGAGTGGCTCACCGAGAAGTACCTCCTGGTGTTTACTGCAGCGGGACCTGGGATAGTTGAACGTTATGCCAAGCTCTTTCAACAAGCTGGGCTCCCGGTACGTCTACTTAAAAATATTTCGTCGGGGCTCACTCGTGATGCTATCTACGTAATAGCCACCCCCATCGAACACGGCTTTATATCGCACGAGTTCAAAAGTGCGCTCATTACCGAGAAAGATATAACCGGAGTTCGCAGTTCCAATAAAGATCAAGCCCGCATGCCATCACGCCGGAAGAAAGCTATTGACCCAATCGAACTTAAAGCCGGAGATTATGTTGTTCACGAACAGCATGGCGTGGGCCAATATATCGAACTCGTAGCGCGCACGGTTGCGGGAGTATCGCGCGAGTACTTGGTTATTGAGTACGCCGCATCTAAGAGAGGACAACCAGGGGATCGGTTGTTTGTTCCGACAGATACTCTCGAGCAGGTCACCAAATATGTAGGAGGAGAAGCGCCAACTGTTCACCGAATCGGGGGAGCTGATTGGCAGAACACCAAGCGCAAGGCGCGCAAGGCGGTTAAACAGATCGCTGCCGAATTGATTCAGTTATACGCAGCGAGAATGAGCGCACCGGGCTTCGCATTCTCGCAAGACACCTCGTGGCAGAGAGAGCTAGAAGCCGCATTCCCATTCGTCGAGACGATTGATCAGCTCTCCACTATTGATGAAGTGAAGCGCGATATGGAGCGCAGCCATCCCATGGATCGAATTATCTGTGGCGATGTGGGATACGGAAAAACTGAGATTGCCATTCGGGCTGCCTTCAAAGCAGTCCAAGATGCCAAGCAGGTTGCAGTATTAGTTCCAACGACGTTGCTGGTGCAGCAACACCTCAAGACTTTCTCAGAACGCTACGCCGGATTCCCAGTTCGAATAGCCGGGCTCTCGCGTTTCAACACCACCAAGGAGTCGAAGGAAGTTCTCGCAGGGCTAGCTAATGGCAGCATTGACATTGTAATCGGCACCCATCGCTTACTCTCCAAAGATGTGATCTTCAGAGATCTAGGATTAGTTATTGTCGATGAGGAGCAACGCTTTGGTGTTGAGCATAAAGAGGAGTTGAAGAAGGCACGAACGAATATTGATGTGTTATCAATGTCGGCGACCCCCATTCCTCGCACCCTGGAGATGGCTATTACAGGTATTCGCGAGATGTCTAATATAACAACGCCCCCAGAAGAACGTCATCCTGTGCTTACTTACGTGGGACCCTATGACGAAAAGCAAGTGACCGCTGCGCTACACCGCGAGTTGTTAAGAGATGGACAGATCTTCTTTCTTCACAATCGAGTTGAAAGTATCGATCGCGTTGCACTTCGCCTAAAAGAGTTAGTGCCAGAAGCGCGGATACGAGTGGCTCACGGACAGATGGGCGAGCGCGAACTAGAAGAAGTAATTTTGGGATTTTGGCAACGCGATTTCGATATCTTGGTTTGTACGACCATTATTGAGAGCGGAATTGATATTCCCAATGCCAACACTCTCATCGTAGATCGTGCTGATTCTTTCGGACTTTCCCAACTCCATCAACTGCGTGGTCGCGTAGGGCGCGGGCGCGAGCGCGCTTATTCATATTTCTTGTACTCGCCCGACAAGCCACTCACTGAAGTGGCTCATGATCGACTCACCACAATTGCCACAAACACCGACCTAGGCTCTGGGATGCAAGTTGCGCTCAAGGATCTAGAGATTCGCGGTGCTGGAAATATGCTTGGGGGAGAGCAGTCGGGCCATATCGCCGAGGTGGGTTTTGATCTTTATATGCGCATGGTTGGCGAAGCGGTAGAAGACTTTAAGGTGGGATATGTGGATGTGAATCCCCGCGTTAAAGAGTGCAAGGTTGAATTACCAATTACGGCGCATCTACCGGTTGAGTATGTTCCTTCAGAGCGGTTGCGACTAGATCTCTATCGCCGTCTCGCTGATTGTGTAGATAGTGCGGGTCTGGGCGCGATCGTTGATGAATTGCAGGATCGCTTTGGTGAACTTCCTGAACCCGCACGCAGCCTTATAGAAGTAGCACGCGTACGCACCTTGGCTAAAGCAAAGAATTTAACCGAGGTGGTCTGGCAAGGAAAGTTCCTTAAGGTGGCTCCGATAGTGCTTCCTGAGTCTGCCCAACTGCGCCTGCTTCGGATTTATCCCGGCAGCCTTGTGAAACAGGCAACATCGAGCCTGCTGGTCGCCCGAGATTCCGCCCCAAATTGGCTAGAAAATGCCTCGGTAGGCGATACTTCTGTCCTGTCTTGGACTATCGAAGTCCTGCACAATCTCTAGGGAGTCCCGAGTGAAGAAGATAATTGCTGGCGTCATTGGCGCATTGGTCGTAGCGGGTGCCGGAGCGGGCCTTTGGTTCTTTCTCGATTCATCGGTAGCGGCGGCCACAGTTGGCAAGGTTAAAATAAGCGCCAGCCAAGTTGATGGCACTGTTAAAGCGATTATCGCTGAACGAAAGACAGTTTCAACTTCTGGCATGCAACTCGCATTCGGTGCTGCACTCACCGCCGAATCCCTCAACTATTACATTATTTCGCATCTCTTGGCTGATACCGCAGCTGCTAACAACATTGTCGTGACAGATGCACAGGTCAGCACACGTGCAGCCGATATCTTGAAGCAACAGGGAAGCGCAACGAAACTAAAGATGGGTGAAGTTTCATCCAGCATGGCTAGCAAAGATTTCCCTGGCTATGTACGCGAAATCCTTTATGTTGAAGCGTTGACCAAGATTGTCGAAGCACAAGGTACTGCCGTTGCGAATTCAGGAACTGCAGTTCAATCATTGGTTCGGGCAGTGGCGCTTAAAGAGGGCGTAACTGTAAACGCAAAGTACGGCACATGGGATTCAGCACAGGTAACTGTCGCCCCACCAGGTGCGGCTTCAACGACCAATCCGACACCAGCGCCAACAAAGTAGTTCCTACGCGATCATGACCTCTGAGCTGGTTCGACTGCAAGAGGTCATGCATCGGTTGCGTTCCCCAGGGGGTTGTCCGTGGGATGCAGAGCAGACCCATGAATCTTTATTAAAATATCTGCTGGAAGAATCATATGAATTTTCCGAAGCGGTGGATGAGAAAGATCGTGTAGCAATGCGCGAAGAACTTGGCGATGTTTTGCTTCAGGTCTACTTTCACGCCGCGATTGCAGAAGAAGATTCGCAAGATCCATTTTCCATAGATGATGTCGCTCGAGGCATTGCAGATAAATTAATCCGCCGCCATCCACATGTTTTTACAGACTCCGAGGTGACCTTCGATGATGTCTTGGAGAATTGGGAAAAACAGAAGCGTGAGGAGAAAGGCCGGACTTCAGCGACTGATGGCGTCCCACTAGCCCAGCCGGCAATGGCACTTGCCGCCAAATTGATCTATCGGGCAGATAAGTATGGGTATTCACTTCCTGTTGCCCATCCCGTCACAATCGCAAGCGATACTGACGAGGCGCAGTTGGGTGTGCTACTCCTTGGAATCATTGATCAGGCACAGAAGCTAGGGATTGACGCCGAAATAGCGCTACGAACGGCTACCAAAAGCTATATCACTGCGATCCACGACCATGAAACGCAGGCGAAGCCTTGGGAATCCACTCGCTAGAATTAGGTAGTGACTTTATTAGGATAACAACAAAAAGGAGAACCCTGTGGCACTGATTGATGCGGTACACGCTCGCGAAATTCTAGATTCTCGCGGAAACCCAACGGTAGAAGTAGAAGTGCTTCTCGAAGATGGAACATCCGCTCGTGCAGCGGTTCCGAGCGGGGCTTCAACTGGAGCCTTTGAAGCAGCCGAACTTCGCGATGGCGCAAAACGTTATGGCGGCAAAGGTGTTCAGAAGGCCGTTAATTTTGTAAATGATGAAATTGCGCCAGCAGTGACCGGATACGACGCTCAAGATCAACGACTTGTTGATGCAGAGATGCTCGCGCTCGATGGCACCAAGAACAAGTCTCGCTTGGGCGCAAATGCAATTTTGGGCGTCTCTTTAGCAACAGCACGCGCAGCAGCTGAAAGCGCTGATCTTTCATTTTTCCGCTATATCGGCGGCCCCACCGCCCACACATTGCCGGTTCCAATGATGAACATTCTCAACGGCGGCGCACATGCTGATACAAACGTTGATGTACAAGAGTTCATGATTGCTCCCATCGGCGCTGAATCATTTAAAGAGTCCTTGCGTTGGGGAGTAGAGATCTATCACGCACTCAAGTCTGTTCTTAAGCAAAAAGGCCTTGTTACGAGCGTTGGCGATGAAGGCGGATTTGCTCCCAACCTAGAGAGCAATCGCGCTGCACTTGATCTCATCCTTGTTGCGATCGAGTCCGCAGGATTCAAGCCTGGTAAAGATATTGGTCTAGCGATGGATGTTGCTGCTACCGAATTCTTTAAAGATGGCAAGTATTCTTTCGAGGGCAAACAGAAGAGCAGCGATGAAATGATCGCTTACTATGCGGACCTCGTAAGTTCTTACCCAATCGTTTCTATCGAAGATCCATTGGATGAAGATGACTGGGCTGGCTGGTCAAAGATGACGGCAGAACTCGGCAACAAGATTCAGATCGTTGGCGATGATTTGTTCGTAACTAACCCAGAGCGCTTGTCACGTGGTATTAAAGAGCACGCAGCCAATGCACTTCTCGTTAAGGTCAACCAAATCGGAACCCTGACAGAAACGCTTGATGCTGTTGCACTTGCCCACCGCAACGCTTTTCGCACGATGATGTCACACAGATCTGGCGAGACCGAAGACACCACCATCGCTGACTTGGCCGTGGCCCTTGAATGCGGTCAGATTAAGACAGGTGCCCCTGCGCGTACAGAACGCGTTGCTAAATACAACCAACTCCTTCGCATAGAAGAAGAGTTAGATGATTCGGCATTCTTCGCGGGACGTGGGGCATTCCCACGTTTTAATGGCTAATTCCAAAAGGATATAAATGTTTAGAAGCATATCGGGGCGGAGCTTAGCCTTCGCCACGGTGCTTCTAGTTTTAGCAATTACCCTGGCACCGCCTCTGCATAGTTACTTTACGCAACGGGCGCAGATCAACGCTTATCGCGCGCAACTTGCTACATCGCAGGCAACGCTACAGGCAGCCGAAAAAGAGTTGACGCTCTGGAACGATCCCACCTATATTGCAATGCAGGCAAGAATTCGTCTGCATTATGTATTTCCGGGGGAGCGCGAGTACGTAGTTCTGACCAATTCTGCCCCGAGCGCAGCGCAGACAGTTCCAGTTGCTCCGATCCAAGGAGTGGTTCCAGGTGGAACTCCCTGGTATTCACGCTTGGTTACAACAATTACGAGTACAAGCCAGAACAAATGACTAATAAACCCACTGAGCAAGATCTCGCCGCCATCCAATGGCAACTGGGAAGAACTCCACGAGATGTCCATGCAATTGCGCATCGCTGCCCTTGCGGCAAACCCGATGTAGTCGAGACCCCGCCACGGTTATCTGATGGCACCCCCTTCCCAACTTTTTACTATGCCACTTGCCCCAGACTCACCGGAGCGATTTCCACTTTGGAGAGTTCAGGAATGATGGGTGAGATGCAGAGCCGCCTTGAGACTGATCACGATCTCGCAGGTGAATACCATGCAGCGCACGATGATTACATGGCCGCTCGAGCCGCCCTAGGAATCGACGTACCTGAAGTAGCTGGAATTTCGGCGGGGGGAATGCCCGATCGCGTGAAGTGCCTTCATTCGTTGATTGCACATTCACTTGCAGCAGGTCCTGGAGTTAACCCGCTCGGCGATGAAGCACTTGCTGCACTTGCGGATTGGTGGAAGACCAGCCCATGCGAGTAGCAGCCATAGATTGCGGTACTAACTCTCTGCGTTTGCTCATTGCAGATATCGACGGGAATAATTTTCGCGAAGTTCATCGCGATATGCGTGTAGTCCGGTTAGGGCAGGGAGTTGATAAGAACAAGGCATTTGCTCCTGAAGCGATAGAACGCACCTTGGCCGTCACCGCTGAATATGCCGCCATTCTTCGCTCCAAGGGCGTCGAGAAGATTCGCTTCTGTGCGACGAGCGCGACGCGCGATGCAACCAATCGCGATCTCTTTATTGATGGCGTGCGAGATATTTTGGGAATTACACCAGAAGTTATCCCAGGTAGCGAAGAGGCTGCGCTCTCCTTCCTCGGTGCCACCAAAGAGTTGGGTCAAGAGCTATCACCCTTTTTAGTAGTGGATATTGGTGGGGGATCGACAGAGTTTGTATTGGGCAGTACCGATGTCACATCGGCTCGCTCGGTAAATATTGGGTGTGTTCGCATGTCAGAGCGCCATCTCACCGTTCAACCGCCGAACGCTGAGCAGGTCGCCGAAGCGATTGTTGATATCGATGCCGCAATTCTTGACGCGCGCTCGCACGTGGATTTCAGCGCGGCTCAGACGCTCATCGCAGTCGCCGGTACCGCAACTACTGTTGCTGCTGCTGCTTTGGATTTGCCTGATTATGACCGCTATGCGATCCATCTCTCCAGAATTCCAGCAGCAAAGGTTCATGAAGTGGCCGAGATGTTCGCATCGATGACTCGCGATGAGATCGCTGCTCTGGGTTATATGCACCCGGGGCGCGTTGATGTAATCACCTCTGGCTCTCTCGTCTTATCGCGTGTTATGACGTTGACTGGTGCGAAAGAGTTTGTGGCTTCGGAATCCGATATTCTTGATGGAATCGCCTGGGGCCTTGCCAAGATATAAGTCGATCGCAGCGCTCGATAAAGCGATCACCGCATGCACTCTTTGTCCCCGCTTGGTTGAGTGGCGCGAAGAGGTCGCCATCACCAAAAGAAAATCCTATGCAGATCACGATTACTGGGGAAAGCCAGTAACAGGATTTGGAGATCCCAAAGCTGAAATAATTATCGTCGGACTGGCACCGGGGGCTCATGGGGCTAATAGAACAGGTCGGATTTTTACCGGCGATAGTTCGGGTGACTTTCTATTCTCGTCTTTACATCGCTCTGGTTTAGCGAAGATACCTATTAGCGAATCTCGCAAGGATGGACAGGAGCTTTATAGAACGCGCATTCTTTGCGCGGTGCGTTGCGCTCCACCTGGCAATAAGCCCACCAATGAAGAGAAGTCCACCTGCGCACCTTTTATGGCGAACGAGATTGAGCTACTTCTGCCTACCGCTAAGGTCTTTGTGGCGCTCGGGAATTTTGCGTGGACCGGTCTGATTGCGCAGCTGCTAAGTATGAATTTCGAGATTCCCGCGCCACGGCCGAAGTTTGCCCACGGCTCTACATTCATGACCAAATCAGCGGATGGAAAGCTCTTGAAAGTAATTGGGAGTTATCACCCCAGCCAACAAAATACCTTTACTAAGAAATTAACCCCTGCGATGTTGGATGGCATTTTCAAGATGGCGAACTAGGCCGAGCCAGATCGCCACTGAGTTGCCGATAAAAAGTGCAAAACAGAGAGTCCCGATTCCAACTCGACCCCCAGCTGCCCACCCGATACTCAAAACTATGACTTCAATGACAAGGCGAACGCGACCGACTCTGATTCCGGTGACGCGATGAATTCCTGTCATCAAACCATCACGCGGACCAGGTCCAAGGCCGCAAGTAATGTAGAACGATGATCCGCACCCAATCATGGCGATTCCACCAAATACGTATGCAAGACGGATCCAGAGCGTGTGATGTTGAATCGGAAAGATATCTGTTCCCATTTGCAAGGCGAAGGCAATCACCACAATATTTGCCAGGGTTCCAAATCCTGGGCGCTGTTTAAGAGGAATCCATCCCAGTAAAACAGAGATGCTCAAGAAGAAAGTTGCCCAACCTAGCGAGAGCGAAGAGTGCCGGCTTATTCCTTGAGATAAAACGCTCCATGGCGCGTTACCCAGCGTAGATTGGATAAGAAGAGCTTCTCCAAAACCGAAGATGGTTAATCCAAAGGTCAGGATAAGCACGCGCGAAATACTGAGAGACCACGGAGAAGTCGCGGTCCAACTTGTTCTAGGGATCGTCCTGTGCGGACGAAGTAAGTTCTTAAGATTCACTAGGCAGAGACCAAATCAGCACACATGGTGCGGAAAGCGGCGGTGTGGGCATTGATATCTGATTCTGTTGTATCAGGGGATACCAGTGCCATGTTGTGGAATGGCGTAATTAAGAATCCGTCGTTAAGCAGGCGCAGATGGACATATTGCTCCAGTTCGAAGTCTCCGGCATCTGCCGCTTCTCGCCCGGTTTTAGGAGCTGTTGGTTGAAATAAATATTCACCGCGTGCACCCAGGCGGGAACAGGACCAAGGCAGATCAAATTCTTTGATCGCGGCATCGACGCCGTCGCACCAGAGAGAACCTAACTTCACCATGCGAACAAAGGCTTCATCCGTAAGGACCTGCGTAAGAGTTGCTCGCATCGCAGCCAAGCTGAGTGCGTTACCAGCCAAGGTGCTTCCGATTCCGCCTGTATCAATGAGTTCGCGCTCGACCTTTGCTTTAATGCGCGCTGCAATATCTTGCGTCATACCGAAGGTCCCTGTTGGGATTCCACCTGCGATTGCCTTGCCGATCGTTAGTACATCAGGCTGCAATCCATACAGCGCTGTCATGCCTCCGGGACCAACAGAAATCGTATGCGTTTCATCAATGATCCAGACGGTGCCGTATTTCTTTGCAAGTTCTCCAACTGCTTTGAGATAACCGTCATCTGGCAGCACAATTCCAATATTTGTCATCGCGGGTTCCATCAAGATTGCCGCAACATCCCCGTGAGCAAGAGCCGCTTCCATCGCTGCCAAGTTATTGAATTCAACGACGCGGGTGGTTTCGGCCAAGTCAACTGGAGCACCGAGATTTCCAGGGCGTTTGATCGTGTTGCCGGCATCGTCCAACGTTGCAAATGTTTCATCAACCGAACCGTGATAGCACTTATCGATCACAATAATTTTCGAACGCTCTGTGATTAAACGCGAGTAGCGAATCACATGGCGGTTGGCATCTGTCGCAGTCACAGTGAACTGCCAGAGCGGAAGGCCAAATCGCCGAGCGAGTTCGGATGCCACAATGACAGCATCTTCGGTCGGCAGCATTGCGGTCAATCCGCGTTTCAACTGCGCATTGATTGCTTCTACGGTTGCCTTTGGTGAGTGACCCGTCATTGAGCCGGTATCACCTAAACAGAGGTCTACATATTCGTGACCATCGACATCGGTAAAACGAGCACCTTGGGCGCTATCTACAAATATTGGGTATGCACCTGGCCATTTAGCCATCCAAGACATTGGAACGCCACCTGGCATGACCTCTTTGGCTTTCTTGAATAATTCGCCGCTCTTGGGGTGAAGCGTTAGAAAGCGCGCTTCTTCCTGCGCGATTAACTTCTTTAAATGCTCTCGATTGATCGTAGTCACGGGCAGGAGTCTATTAGCCTTAGGTTATGAGCATTCAAATGCTTGGAGTCCTTGTTGTAGCAGGCCTGGCTGGCCCTTTACTGCGGGTGCCTCAGCGCTGGGGAGTCCCTGTAGCCGTAGGGGAACTTTTAATCGGAACACTCTTTGGAGTGAGTGGTTTCAACAAAATTCCCTACCAGGATCAATCACTCAAATTACTCGCAACTGTGGGTTTCGCGCTCTTGATGTTTACAGCCGGAAGTCACATCGACTATCGGACACTTACCCGAAAGTCATTTGAAAAAGCGGCTTGGATTCTTTCAGCTAATTTTATTCTGGCAGTTCTGGTCGGACTCGCCATCGATCACCTGGCACATTTTTCTAATTGGAAGTTAGCGGCTGTTATTTCATTTTCGAGTTCTGCTGCCTTGGTAATTCCTCTCGTTGAAAAGGTTGCACCTTCGGAATCTAAAAGCATCTTGATTACGCAGGTTACTATCGCCGACGCTATAGCTTTCGTAGCGCTGCCCTTCTTCACCCAAAAGAGCGAGCGACTGCAAGCCACCGAAGGTGCCATTTTCGTTCTCATAGCCTCGGTTGCGATTTATTTCGCGCTGCGCCTTGCGCGAAGTAGAGGGTGGTTGGATAGCACGCATGCGGTTTCAAAGGCGGATCACTTAGGTCTAGAACTTCGCATCAGTCTCTCCCTACTTTTGCTTGTAGCGGCGCTGGCCCTACATTTCCATGCCTCTGTGATGATCGCCGGATTCACATTGGGTGTAGCACTTGCGAGCATCGGAGTTCCACACCGATTGGCTCGGCAGTTATTTGGCGTCAGCGACGGTTTCTTCGCCCCGCTCTATTTTGTCTGGCTGGGAGCATCAATTGATATACGACAGACTTTCCATTCGCGCGATGCAATTCTGCTAGCACTCTTGATGTGCATTGGTACGGTTATTGCACACACGCCCTCGGCGCTCGTTGGACAACCTAAACGAAATATCTTGTTGTCTAGCGCTCAATTAGGAATTCCTGCAGCCGCAGTCACCTTAGGTACAGCTAACGGAGTCTTAAGCGCAGCACAGGCTGGAGCAATCATGATGAGCGCTCTGGTAACGATCCTCTTTACGATTTAAGAGTTATCGTGATGTAAGCCACCCTCAAATTGCTTCAAAACCATCTTCATTGTGGGTACTCTGAACATATTGAAGTTTATCAATATGAGAAAGAGCGGCTTAGGGATGTCGATTTCGCTGAACCTCAGCAAACGCGAGAGCTCGAAGAAGAGCACCCTCAAATTAGTAGGAGCCCTTCTCTCTTGGTACTTCCTTTATTGGGGGAACGACAAATTCTGGAATTGGCTCCTATTTACGGTTCTTCCCCTCAAAAAGGCGAGCAAGTTGGGCGATGCCGTTCGCTTCTTCTTTTACGATTCCTCAAAGATCATCTTCTTACTTGTTGGAATTACCTTTGTGGTAACAATGTTGCGCTCTTTCATTACTATTGAACGGACGCGAGCCTTCCTTGGGGGCAAACGCCAAGGGATTGGTAACTTGATTGCTGCATCGGCCGGAGTCGTTACTCCATTTTGCTCTTGTAGCGCCGTCCCCGTGTTCGTGGGTTTTCTATCTTCTGGAGTTCCCATCGGAGTCACCCTGAGCTTCCTGATTGCTAGCCCTTTGATCAATGAAATTGCCGTGGGGTTGTTGTTCACTATGTTTGGACTCAAAATCGCCGCCATTTACTTGCTATCCGGATTAACCATTGCGATAACTGCGGGATTGGTCTTGGGGAAGATGAAGGTTGAACGTTGGGTGGAACCATTCGTGTATGCCAATCAAATGAATCAACAGGCAGAGTTCGCCTCACCGGACTACTCCTTGCAAGATCGCACTCGAATGGGTTTGGAGGAATCGGTAAGTATCTTAAAGAAAATCTGGCTCTATCTTCTGGCTGGAATCTTGGTCGGGGCAGCAATTCATGGATGGGCACCAACCGCATTCTTTGCTCAGCATGCAGGGCGGAGTAATCCTTTCGCTGTATTGATTGCTGTAGCAATCGGAGTGCCCCTCTATTCGAATGCAGCTGGCGTAATGCCGATAGTGCAGGCCCTCTACAGCAAGGGTCTACCCATGGGGACTCTCTTGGCATTCATGATGGCGGTTGTTGCCCTTAGCCTCCCTGAGATGATTTTGCTAAAGCGCGTTCTTAAGCCAAAACTTTTGATCACATATATAGCGATTGTCGCCTCGGGAATCATCTTCGTTGGATATCTATTTAACGCAATACTTAAGTAAGGGAGAAAACAATGGAGATTAAAGTGTTAGGTCCAGGATGTAAGAATTGTGTAACCCTAGATCGAATCACCCATGAAGTGATCGCAGAGATGGGATTAATCGCCACCTTTGAGAAGATTGAAGATTATGCCGCTATAGCCAGTTACGGCGTGATGAGTACCCCCGCCTTGGTGGTGGATGGAAAAGTTCTTCTCTCCGGGCGCGTACCTACCCCTCGCCATCTCAAGGAAATTCTCCAAGGGGCACTCGAGAACTAATCTGTATTGGTTACTTATTGTTCGCTTAGAGTTTGGCTTGTCTTCACGATAATTGCCGCAGCCATTGATAGCCTCAAAATATGGAAATTACTGTTGATCAGAGCATTAAGGAATTCGTAATTACGAAGAATTCCGAGAAGATCGTCTTCACGCCAGGACCAGGCTCACTCACCGAAGAGAACATGATGGGTCTTGGCCCGTGCTTTTCCCGAAACGATTCTGATTATCTTTCGACGATGGAGCACGTCCACAAAAAGATACTTGCCCTCTCTGGCCAGAAGCACATCGCCTCATTTCAAGGATCTGGAACCCTCGCAATCGAGATCGCTATCAATAATTTTGTATACGGCAAAATCGTGGTTGTCTCTACTGGCTTTTACTCCAACCGAGTAGCAGATTTGGCTCGCTCCTTCATGGACCTCTACGGAGTTGTCACAGAAGTTGTGGAAGTGGATTGGAAAGAATTGGAATCTTTCACCGGTACTTTTGATTGGGTGCTGGCCTGTCCAACCGAGACAAGCGTTGGACTCCTTGTTCCTATTTCAGAGCTCAATGATTTCGCCAATAAGTGTGGAGCAAAGTTATTCCTAGATGCCACTGCATCGATAGGGCTTGAGGAGGGCCACGAGTTGGCTGAAGTAGTCACCTTTAGTTCTTGCAAAGGATTATTTGGAATCACCGGGGGGAGTTTCATCTCCCATAACAATGAGCCAACTTTCGAACCAAAGAATTTCTATATGAAATTGGGGACTCACGCAAATAAGCGCACCACAGGCGCTTATCATGCGATTCAGTCACTATTTCATACACTTAACAATCATGAAGATTTGAAGCAGTCTGTGATAACAAACAAAAAGGTATTTACGGAGCGATTTGCGGAATTGTTGATCTATCCAGCGAAGAATCAGCCGCTTTTATGTACTCAAATTTCTGGCCATATCCGCACTGATAATCCCAATGTTGTGCTTTACGAATCTCGTCATCCCATTGAAGGTAGCGTTGTATGCCATATCGGCGAGTTGCACTTGGGCTCCAAGGCCGAAGGCAAGATTATCGAAGAGCTTTATGTGGGAGACCCCCAGTAACTAGCCTGTAGACTCTGCTTTCCATTGCGCCCCGATAGCCCAATGGCAGAGGCAGAGGACTTAAAATCCTCCAAGTGTGGGTTCGACCCCCACTCGGGGCACTTAGCAGGTGTAACATCATCTATCACATTGGGGGTGTTATTAGATGCTCGATCAAGCCGCTTGGGAAAAACGTGCCGCAGAGGTCAAGCCAGATTCAAAGATATATATAGATGGCTCCTTTGTTGATGCAGCCAGTGGGAAGACATTCGAGAGCATTTCACCGCGTGATCAGAAAGTCATTGCCAATATAGCTGCAGGTGATACTGCAGATGTCGACCGTGCTGTTATTTCTGCAACTAAGACTTTTGAATCTGGAGTCTGGAGCGAGATGAATCCTCGCGACAAGAAACCGATTATGTTGCAATGGGCCGAGCTCATCAAATCCCATCAAGAGGAGTTGGCACTTCTCGAGACCCTTGATGTAGGCAAGCCAATTAGCGATTCGATGACAGTAGACACCACGAGCGCTGCTCGAGTAATTCAGTGGTACGCAGAGACAATAGATAAGACGTATGACGAAATAGCTCCATCCCCGCGCAATGCAATAGCGATGGTTACACGCGAGCCGCTCGGAGTCGTTGGTGCCGTGGTTCCCTGGAATTATCCGATGATTATTACTTCGTGGAAGCTGGGCCCAGCAATTGCCATGGGCAACTGCATAATCGTCAAGCCAGCGGAGCAATCGTCACTTTCTGCACTTTTATTGGCACGCCTAGCTACAGAAGCTGGCCTTCCTGACGGAGTATTCAATGTAGTTACGGGGCTTGGCCCCGAAGCAGGTCAAGCACTTGCGCGGCACAAAGGTGTAGCCAAATTAGCATTTACAGGTAGCGGACCAACCGGCCGCAAAATGTTGCAATATGCGGCGGAGTCCAATATGAAACAAGTTGCGCTCGAACTCGGTGGGAAGAGCGCGCACATTGTTTTAGATGATTGTGTCGATCTTGATGTAGCAGCATCGACTATTGCTTGGGGCATCTACTACAACTCGGGACAGACGTGTAATGCTGGTTCGCGCGTGATTGTGCAACCTGGTGTCAAAGATGCATTGATAGCCAAGATCATTGCCTTCCTTGATACGTTTAAAGTTGGAGATCCGCTAAATCCAAATACACAGATGGGGCCAATAGTTTCGAAACTTCAACGAGATCGGGTTAATTCCTACCTTGAAATCGCTGGCAAAGATGGCGAGCAAGTCCTTTTAGGTGGGAAATCAACAAGTGGTGATGACTTAATGATCATGCCAACCTTGATTGATAAAGTTAAACCTACTTCGCGGTTGGCGCAGGAAGAAATATTTGGTCCAGTGCTTGTCGTTATTGATGCAAAAGATGAGGCTGAAGCGGTTGCCTTGGCGAATGGAACCGAATACGGATTAGCGGCAGCGATCTGGACCAACAATATCGCGCGTGCTCATCGCATAGCTCGCAATCTGCGCGCTGGCACGGTGTGGATTAATACCTTCGATATGCTGGATGTCATTACCCCGTTTGGGGGATTTAAAGGATCAGGATCTGGCCGCGATAAATCTTTACATGCTTTGGACGCGTACAGCGCTCTAAAGACCACCTGGGTCGATTTAAACTAAAAGATGTCTCGAGTAATTGCTAGGCTTCCAAAAATAAAGTGAGTTGTAACTTGCAAAAGGAGCAGATCAATGAAGATGAAAGCAGCAGTACTGGACGCTATTGGATCTCGATTTGAAATAAGAGAAGTGGATCTTGCTGCTCCAAAAGCCGGAGAAATATTGGTCAAGATCGCAGCGAGTGGACTTTGCGCAAGTGATTTAAATGCAATTGACGGAAAGCGAAAGCTTGTTCCTTTCCCAGCAGTGATCGGGCATGAAGCTTCAGGTGTTGTTGTCGAATGTGGGACTGGTGTTACTCGAATACAGCCCGGTGACCATGTGATCCTCTCTATTGTTCCGCATTGTGGCACCTGCGACTACTGCATAAGCGGACGACCAAATTATTGTTCAACAGCCGGAAATGCGATGGGCGCTGGAGGATTATTTGATGGAACTAGCAGACTCTCTGAAAATGGAGAAAGACTCAATCATTTTCTCACGGTTGCGTCATTTGCAGAATATGCGGTAGTCCCAGAATCTGGTGCTGTAGTAATCCCTAAGGAGATGCCTCTAGATCGTGCTGCTCTTATTAGCTGTGCAGTGTTGACTGGTTATGGTGCCGTCCATAACACCGCCAAGGTCAAGGCAGGATCGCGCGTAGCAGTTTTTGGTTGTGGCGGAGTTGGTTTGAACATTATTCAAGGCGCGCGGTTGGCAGGTGCTACGACTATTATCGCAATCGATGTAACGACAGAAAAATTAGATTTGGCAAAAAAAGTTGGCGCCACTCACATCATTAATGCAACAACCAATGATCCGGTTGCAGAAGTTAAAAGTATCTCAGGTGGAGTCGATTATGCCTTTGAAGCCTTGGGGCGCGAGGCCACAATTCAACAGGCCTGGGCAACCGTGGATGTCGATGGTGAGTTGATTTTGGTAGGCCTCTTAAAGAATGGTGCCACAATCACCCTAGATGCGGGCCCGTTCGTGAACGAGCAGTCTATTAAGGGCTGTTACTTTGGCTCGGCCAACCTGGCAAAGGATGTCCCATCGTTAGTAAAAAGTTACCTAAATGGCACACTTTTCCTAGACGAGTTGATCTCCCAGAGGGTAGATTTACAAGGTCTTAATTCAGCTTTTGATCGATTAAGGTCAGGAGAGGGAGCGCGCAATGTGTTGGTCTTTGATTAATTCATCGCCGCGTAAGTACAAAGTTTCAGATCAGTTGCAGTCAACACGTGTACTGCAAATGAGCTGAATGTATGCCAAAAAAACATACCACTTACACACTAGGAGGACTTAAGTGAAGTTATCAAAGATAACTGCCGGGTCCGTTTCTGCAGCATTAGCTGTTGCACTAGCGATCCCTGCAATCGGAATGACATCTGCATCTGCTGCTTCAAAATGGAGCACGGTTACTAGTGCCTCACAAGGCGGCGGCACAGCTGCGCTTATTGCAGCCTGCCAAAAAGAAGGAAACCTCAACGTTATTGCATTGCCTCATGACTGGGCAGATTACGGTGTGATGCTAGATGGATTCAAAGCTGCATACGGCGTCAAAATAGATGAAGCAAATCCAGAAGGATCTTCACAGGAAGAAATCGATGCTGCTGTCACAAATAAGGGAACCAACCGCTCTCCAGATGTTTTTGATATCAGTACTGGTATAGCGTCAAAGTACCTTGGAACTAGTACTTTCTCACCATATAAAACCAAACTTTGGAATTATGTGGATGGGAATTCAATTTCAACAACTGGTGAAATTATCCCTAACTATGTTGGAACTTTGACTATTGGTTACCTTGGTTCGCTAGGGACGATCAAGAGTCTCAGTGACTTGCTTCTTCCTAAGTTCAAAGGAAAGGTTGCTTTGAATGGCGATCCTTTGACTTCTGGAACGGGACTTAACGGAATCTTCATGATCAACAAGGCTCTTGGCGGAACATTTGATGATGTGTCAAGGGGTGTTGCCTGGTTCAAGAAACTCAATGATGTCGGTAACTTCATCAACGTTAATCCAACGCAAGCAACCATGGCATCCGGCCAGACCCCAGTTGTTATCGATAATGGTTACGTGCAAGCAGCAGTTGTTAAGCAATATGCCGCTGCTGGCGGATCATGGAAGATGTATACGCCTGCTTCAGTTGGAGGTGGCTACAACAGTGCAATTTCTGCTTGGGCGCCGCACCCAGCATGTGCTCGCTTGTGGGAGGAATACACCCTCGGTGAAACCGGAGCGACTGTTTGGGCTGTCGGTGGAGCAACTCCGCGCATCTGGTCATGGCTTGTCAAAACTGGCCGTGCATCTGCAGCGGGAATTGCATCAATCGGCAAGAACAAAGTCAGCGCCGATCAAGCAACACCAGCTCAATCAGCTGCAGCACGTGATTACTTGAAGACCGCGTGGCCTGCAGCAGTAGGTTCACACTAATCAACGAGAATAATTAAGTTGACGCAACTTCAATACAGGAGAACCGGTTCTGCCAATGGCAGGACCGGTTCTCGGTATTGGCGCAGTAAGCGTGCTTACCTTGGGGTATTGCCCTTTCTTATTTTTAGTGGCGTTTTCTTGCTCTATCCAACATGGAGTGTAATTTCAGGTGCATTTCAAGATAAAGTAGGAAAATTCAGCACAGCAGAACTAAGAGCTGTCGTAAATTCCCCGATTTCACGACACGCTTTTTTTAATTCAATTGGAATTTCAGCGAAAACAGCAATCGCCGGCGCAATTATTGGCGGGCTCTTTGCCTGGGCATTAGTAAATGGCAAACCAGGTGGTTTCTTCTACAAATTCTCTGTTGCTTTAAGTTCGGTACTTGCTCAATTTGGTGGAGTAATGCTGACCTTCGCTTTTCTCGCCACCTTTGGTTTTCATGGCCTCGTATCTACCCTTGCAGTTAGATTCGCTCCTGGCAGTTTCCTGGCCCAATCTTCTTGGTTATATGGCATGAATGGTTTGACCGTTCTTTATACTTTTTTTCAAATTCCACTCATGGTTTTAGTTTTTCTGCCCACTTTACAAAATATGAAACCACAGTGGCGGGAAGCTTCAGATGCCTTGGGCGGCAAAGCTTGGGAATACTGGCTCCGCGTAGGCATTCCAATTTTGACGCCATCTTTTGTCGGTGCCGCCTTACTGCTGTTTGTTAATTCGTTTTCGGCGTATGCCACTGCGAACACGTTAATTAGCATGGCGGACTTCTTGACCCCACTAGAAATTTCTAGCGCGCTATCTAGTGAAGTTGGTGGAGCTAATCCGACTGAGGCTAAAGCTCTATCTTTCGTAATGGTTGTAGTTGTCATCATTGCCATGACTTTGTATACACTCCTGCGTCGCAGAGTCACCAAATGGGAAAAGCAACGATGAAGCAATCCTGGGGCACCCGCCTATGGCGTTGGACAATCATATTTCTAGTATCCCTCTATTTACTGGTTCCGCTTTATGCCATGCTTGATTTTTCCACGAAGCATTTTGCGATGGCTCGCCCTGGGCGAACATTAGAATCCTGGAAAGCCATAACCACGCAGCCAGATCTTTTTCCAGCCATTGTTCGTTCTCTCACAACTGCTGGAATCGTTATGGCGCTTATTCTTTTTCTTATTGTACCAACGGCGATCTGGGTACATCTCAAATTGCCCAAATTGCGTCGGGCATTTGAACTCATTTGTTTACTCCCACTTGCAATCCCTGCGATAGTAATTGTTGTCGGTATTGCACCGTTATATAGATGGATTTCTATTCATCTAACCGAATCTCCCATCACTTTATTTGGTGTTTACACAATGTTGATTTTGCCCTACACCTACCGCTCGCTATCCGCGTCCTTGGATTCTGTTGATATCCATACTTTGGCCGAAGCTGCTCAAACGTTAGGAGCCAATACTTCACGGATTATTTTTGGAATTATCATGCCCACCATTAAAACCGGAATTATTAATGGTTCCTTTATAGCGATTGCTTTAGTACTTGGTGAATATACGATTTCAAATATTCTCAACTATAAAACATTCCAAGTTGTTATTGCTCAGATTGGACGATCAAATGGGAACGTTGCCGTCGCAGTTTCGGTGGCTTCGCTTCTCTTTGTTCTGTTCATACTGCTACTTATCCCCACTAAAAAGCGTCATAGAGCAGTCCTTGACGTCGATGTTGCCTAAAGAATCTAATAGAAAAGGACCCATACGTTGAGCGCATCAGCATATGTACAGTTAGTTGATCTAGCTAAGTACTTCGGCAAGGTCAAAGCCCTCGATGGGTTTAGTCTTGATATCGCCGAAGGCGAGCTTGTGGCACTACTTGGTCCTTCGGGATGCGGAAAAACTACAGCGCTTCGCGCCTTGGCCGGTCTGCAGGAACTCGATCGTGGCAAAATGATTGTTTCTGATAAAGATATAACGTTCCAAAATGCTAATAAGCGCGGAATGGGCATGGTTTTCCAGGCTTATTCATTATTTCCGCATATGACGGCTCGTGAAAATGTTGAATACGGCCTAAAACTCCGCGCCCACAAAACAACTGGTGACAATCGTTCGTCCCGCTCGAACGAATTGTTGGAACTCGTTGGCTTATCTTCGCATGCAAACCACTTTCCTTATCAATTATCTGGCGGACAGCAGCAGCGAGTAGCGCTGGCGCGTGCTCTTGCAATTTCCCCCAAAGTTCTACTTTTAGATGAACCGCTGTCAGCACTTGACGCAAAGGTACGTACTCAGTTACGTGAAGAAATTCGTCGAATTCAAATGGAATTGGGCACGACCACATTATTCGTGACTCATGATCAAGAGGAAGCTCTCAGCATTGCCGATCGTGTTGGAGTTATGCGTAATGGCCAGTTAGAGCAAATCGCTGCTCCGGCAGAACTTTATGACCGTCCCAAGACCGCGTTCGTTGCAGAATTTGTGGGCTTGACCAATCCGATATCTGGAAAAGTTTCTGGAGGCTCCATTGAAATTTTAGGAGGAGTCGTAAAGACGTTGCCGGGATCAATTACATCGGGGGAAGGTATTGCGTTGGTACGCCCAGAAAGTATTGATGTAGTTGCAAGTAATTCTGGTAATGCAAGAATATTTTCTGTGAGTTTTCTAGGATCTTCGTGCCGATTAAGTATTTCTATGGCCGACGGTTCTCGCATCACCGCACAATTACCGAGCCCTGATGCAGTGGGCCTGACGGCTGGAGCAAAAGTAAAAGTTTCGTTATTGGATTTGCCAGTATTCGTGAAGGCTTTGGGATGAGTTTTGGAAAAATAGCCAAACTCGAAACATTTTCCAATGAATTTGTCTGCTTCGTACATGTAACCACCGATGAAGGTTTGACTGGATGGGGGCAGACCTCAACATACAATGCCGACATCACAGCCCAGGTTTTCCATCGTCAAGTTGCTCCATGGGTCTTGGGTCAACCAGCCGATGACATCGGTTTTTTAATTGATAGAGTCGAAGTCAAGGAACACAAATATCCTGGTAGTTACCGTTGTAGAGCTAGCGCCGGTTTAGATACGGCGCTTTGGGACCTCCGGGGTAAAGCAGAGAACAAGCCCGTCGTAGAACTGTTAGGTGGCAAACCACAAAAATTGCGCGCATATGCCTCGTCGATGAAACGTGACATAACCCCTCACGAGGAAGCAGAAAGATTGGTAGTTCTTAGGGATTTATATGGATTTGACGCATTTAAATGGCGCGTTGGAGCCGAATGTGGAGCAGATGTGGACGAATGGCCAGGCCGCACCGAAGAGGTCGTGCCTGTAGTTTCTCGCGCACTGGGCTCTGGGATATCCAAATTGGTCGATGGCAACAGTGGCTTCTCGCCAAAACGCGCAATCGAAGTTGGCCATTTATTAGAAGCCGAAGGGATAGAACATTTTGAAGAGCCGTGTAAATATTGGGAACTCGAAGAAACTAAGGCTGTTACGGATTCGTTGGCCCTTGATGTTACAGGCGGAGAACAAGATTGGGACCTAACTGCGTGGCAGCGGATGATCGATATGCGCGCAGTCGATATCGTGCAACCAGATGTTATGTATATGGGCGGGATCTGCAGAACGCTCAAAGTGGTAGAAATGGCGAAAAAAGCCGGATTGCATGTCACCCCTCATTCAGCAAATCTTTCACTTGTCACTATATGCACGATGCATCTACTAGGCGCTATCGATAATGCTGGTAAATATTTAGAATTTTCTATCGAGGGTCCTGATTATTATCCATGGCAACAAGAGTTATTTTTGGGAGCTCCTTTTAAGATCGAATCAGGTCAGGCAACAATTCCCTCTGATCCAGGTTGGGGTGTAGAAATAAATCCAGAATGGCTTTCCAAAGCCACCAGGCAAGTATCGATGGTGCACCATGCCTAAACCTGAAAGAGTTCGGTAGAAGCTCCAAGTGTGGGTTCGACCCCCACTCGGGGCACGTTTGTTGCTAAACAGTTCTATGAATGATGAATTGGAATCGGCCTTCGACGAAATAAGTGCTACCCGTCATAAGTGGAAAGCCATCTCGTAAGAAGTGAGTTTGCTTCAACTGAAGGTATAAATTTGATTTCGGCTTACTTGGACCCCACCCGATCAGTTCGGACTTTACAGCGTGAATTTCAGATACAGCTCGCACGGGGTGTTTCCCCACCGCTTCTAACGCTTTAAATACCGATCCAGTGGAAAATTTCTTTATAACGCTTTGAGATAAGTCGCTGATTTTTACCGTGTCGTATGAAAAGGCTACGACCTTTCCATTCGCGGTAATCGCACGCTCCATGTAGAAAATTGACTGATCAGGTGGTATTCGAAGCGCATCTGCTTCTGCCTGTGTAGGCAGGCGCACTTCGCTCGCACGGATCACTACGCCTGGTACGAACCCAAGTTCTCTGATCGTTTCAGATATTGAGCGTAATTCTTGGAGTCCAGCTCTAATTCCTCCTCCAAAATTTGTTGTGTAGGCACCAGAACCATGACGTATATCAATTAAACCCTGAGCTTCTAATGCCCTCAGGGCGGTTCGAATTGTTACCCGAGAGACCTCGTAGTCACTTGCTAGCTGAAACTCACTCGGAATCTTGGCGCCGGGCAACCACTCTTGGGCCAATATTCGTCCACGCATGTGGTCACGGATTTGAATTGAAAGAGAGGACTTGCTCTTCTCTACTTTAAATTCTCTCTTTGCTATTGACATTTGCAAATCCTACAGTAACGTTGCGTCCAGAGTTGTAGGACAACTTTAAAGCGAAAGGTTTTTATGCCATTTGATATACGGGCCATTGAATGGGTCGATAACGCAGTAACACTCCTTGACCAGTCGCGCTTGCCATTGGCCGAAGTGAACTTGCGCGTCACAACTGTGGCGCAGATGATCGATGCAATTAACCGACTTGCCGTACGGGGGGCTCCGTCCTTGGGGGTTGTGGGAGCTTACGGCGTCGTTATTGCACTAGATGAAGCAGCTCGTGAGAATTGGAGCCCTTCCAGGTTGAATCAGGAGCTCGATGCGCTGCGAGATGCCCGGCCTACCGCGGTAAATCTGGCCTGGGGCGTCAATCAAGTTCGCGAGTTAATTCCCCAAGGGCGCGAAGCAGCTTTGGCGTTAGCGCAGCAGATTGCACGTGAAGACTTCAATTCCGGAGCTGCCATGGGAAATATCGGAGCCGATTGGCTAATTGCAAAACTTGGAGATAAAAAGTTCAATCTCCTCACACATTGCAATACCGGATCTCTCGCTACAACTGGTACAGGCACCGCTTTGGGTGTCATAAAAGAGTTGCACAGTCGCGGGAATGTTAATGAAGTTTTTGTTGACGAAACCAGGCCGTTGCTCCAGGGATCTCGATTAACTGCATGGGAATTGGGAAAATGCCAGATTCCATATCGGATCCAACCTGATGGAGCAGCAGCAATGGCGATTCTTGGGGGCAAGGTTGATGCGGCGCTTATAGGGGCCGATCGAATTGCTAAAAATGGTGACTCCACAAACAAAATTGGTTCACTTGGAGTCGCGCTTGCTTGCCACATTGCAGGAATTCCCTTTCTTGTTGTTGCCCCTGAATCGACCGTTGATCGCTCAATGGCCGATGGATCGGGAACCCATATTGAGATTCGCGCAGACAGAGAGATCACACATATAGGTGAACTTCAAGTTGCACCGGATGGCGCTCGAACTTTTAATCCCGCATTTGATGTGACCCCTGCAAAATTTGTATCGGTTGTAGTGACCGAGTTGCAAACCTATGACATAGCTGGCGGTAAATCCTTATGAATCAGTATCAGCCTTTAGAGGACCTAGTTACTAGGTCTCAAGCACTTGGGTCCGACCAGAGCCTGGTTGTTTACGGCGGTGGAAATACATCCAGCAAAGGTGAAATCGACGACTATCTCGGTCGGTTAAGAGCGGTCCTGTGGGTCAAGGGATCTGGTGCAGATATGCAGTATGCAGTGGCAAGGGATTATCCAGCCTTGTATCTCGATGAGCTCCGTGAATTAACTCAGTTTGCTGATTTAGATGATGAAACGATGGTCGACTATGTTACGCGAGCACTCGTTGATCCCACTTCACGCCGACCATCGATTGAAACTCTTTTGCACGCCTTTCTTCCTGCCAAACACATCGATCACGTGCACGCTGATGCTATTTGTGCCCTGACTAATCACCCTCGTGGTGAAGCGGCGGTTAAGGAAGCTCTTGGAGATGGATTTGCATATGTTGATTGGAAGCGCCCGGGTTTTGCACTCTCTAAGATAGTTGGAGCGCTAAAGGATTATGAAGGCGTTGTATTGGCTCACCACGGCCTTGTCGTATGGGATGAAGATTCGCAACTTTGTTATAAGAAAAATATTGCGATAGTTGGGAAAGCTAACGCGTATCTCGACTCTCTTGCCAAGCGTCCCGCTTCGCGCTTTGTTCATCAAGATATTCCAACTGCCGAATTAAACGAACTTTTGCTCAAAATGCGGGGAACGCTGGGTAAGAAGCAAGTACTCCGTGTTGACACCCGACTTGTCGAAGTTGCATCGCGATCAGATTTGAGCGATGTTCTTGCAGCCGGTGTTTCAAGTGCAGATCACATGATGAGAATTCGACCAAAATCCGCTCAGGCGACCATCCAGGATCCCGCCTCGGGGATTGAAAAGTATCGCGCGGATTACTCCGAATATTTTGAAAGTAACAAAGGTTTGCTGCCTGCTGGATATACCAGTCATGGAAATGACCCTAAGGTGGTGCTTGTTCCAGGCGTTGGAGCTATAACCACATCACCGACGCTCCCCGAAGCTGCAATGCTCGCTGATATTGCAACTCATACCCATCAAGTGGCTGCACAAGTTATAGATGCCTTTGGTGAAGGTAGCCCATTGCCTGACTCTGAAATATTTGGTTTCGATTATTGGCCAATGGAACTCTTCAAACTGAAGAACCGTCCCGCACCCTTAGTCTTCACTGGTCACATTTTTATTGTCACTGGAGCTGGAAGTGGAATCGGTCGAGGCATCGCTCTTGAACTCGGTCGCCTTGGTGCTAACGTGGTTTTGGCCGACTTGGATGAGGCGGGATTGAAGACAGTCCAATCCGAATTTACTGCAGCTAAGTGCGCACAGCCGCTCCTGGTTGTTGGAGATCAATCCGACGAAGCAACAGTAGCTCGGACCGTTGCCGAATCCATCTCGCATTTTGGTGGAATTGACGGGGTAGTGATTAACGCAGGGATTGGTGTTTCAGATAATTTGGATGACCTCAGCGCAGAAAAGTGGCGCAAGGGACTTGAAATAAATCTATCCAGCGCATTCCTGATGACCAAAGAAGTGATTACAGCTTTCAAAAGTCAGAATATGGGCGGATCAATAGTTTATGTTGCTAGCAAGAATGCCTTCGCGCCCGGTGCGGGTTTCGGGGAGTACGGTGGAGTATACGTAAGGTTTCCTCAGACCGAGCCCGACAAGAAGCTGCACGAAGCTCACAGCAGGATCGAGTCCCTAGACTGGAAAAAATAGCGCCGACGTTACTGGGG
>Ga0118677_10001618_pt1 | contig 47272 bp, 37 predicted proteins | sample AliMusrvi5mmetaG_FD_86154 | JGI IMG/M metagenome (GOLD analysis project Ga0118677, IMG submission 86154) | reverse complement strand
GAAATATAAATCATCAAAAGAGGGAAAAGAAATCATTAATAAATGAAAATATGAAACATTTATATACTCATTTGGAGAAGATATCAGGAAAGGAGTTAAAAAGAAAATCATTGGGCGGTATTCGGTTATTATTACCGGTTCTTGTTTTTTCGCTCTGCCTGATTGGAATGTCGGTCAGTGGTCAGATCTGCTGTCCGCAATTTAAACTTCAGGATGCAGTTGAAATCTGCCCCCCTGATGGAGCCTGCCAGGGCGGTGCATCAACCGGCGGTGTGCAGAAGCACCCTATGGTTGCCTGTAAGTTGATAAACCACCAATATACCGTGTATCCGAATGATCCGGCATTTACCTATACCTGGAGCATTACCGGCGGTACACCTGCTTTCCCAACGGGCAATCCGGTCAATATTGTGTGGGGTACGGGGGCTATGGGACACATCAAGATCATCATCAGCAATATCGGTACCGGGGGTGTATGCCTCGACTCGATCTCTGAGGATATCTGTCTGATCGATGGTCCGAAAGCGAATTTCAACCTAAGCCCGTCACCGGTATGTTCGAACATCCCTGTTCATTTTACAAATACCTCCAGCGGGGGAAGCAACTATTTATGGGATTTTGGAGATGGTACTACCTCCACGCTTGCCAGCCCCCCGGATCATATTTACACGATACCGAATACCTATACGGTAACACTTACTGCAACCAATGCGGGTCCTGCAAGCCCCCAGCCTGATGGCAGGCCCCCTTGCGGATGTACAGATAAAATAACGAAAACTGTTGTTGTTCTGAACGGATCCGGTCCGAAGATCGACCTGGATTGCTGTTTTGGAACGGTTTGTGCCGGGGATACTTCTTCTTTCTGTACTTCAGTAATCTGTGGTACTTACAATTGGAGTGCAGCCGGGGGTGTTATTGTTTCCGGACTCGGAACAAACTGTATTAAAGTAAAGTGGAACGCTGTTTACACTGTTCCAACTACAGTATCACTTGCAACTCCCGGATGTCTTGCCGCACCCTGTGCCGGGACGACCACACTGAATGTGCCGGTTCTTTATCCGAACCTTCCTATCAGCGGCCCACTTACATTATGCGTAGGCGCTTCCGGAAGCTATTTTCTGCCCTCAATGCCCGGAACATATTACCTGTGGACCACCACTGCCGCACCAGGTGACTATGCCTTTAACGACAAGAATAAGAATACCCCAAACATCAATATTTCATACAGCGTGCCGGGAACCTACCAGCTGCAGTGCCAGTATAACAATCCGATGGCGGGATGCAGCGGTATTTCTGTGATCACGATCAATGTTTTACCCGTATTATCAATCAGCGGCGACGAAACCGTATGCCAGGGTTCTCCCGTTCTTTACTCTGTGACGAGCGGTAATGCAACATGGGCGGTCACTCCCGCCGGTGCCACAGTTCCCCCGGGACCCGCGAATACCTCCACCATTACCTGGAACACGCCGGGCACCTTTACCATCACGGCCACAACCACAACGACCGGAGTGTTTTGTAATCCCTCTGCAATTAAGGTTGTTCAGGTCATTGCAAAACCGATCCTGAATAACATCCTCGGTCCTGTATTGGTATGTCCCGGGAAACAATTTGGCTACAGCATTTCTTCCAATACACAGGGAAGTCCTTATGTTTGGGCCGTTACAAGCGGTACCGGAACTGTCGTGTCACTTTACGGTGCAGATCAGGATTCTGCTATCATTAAGCTGACTGGCACGGGACCATCCTGGACCATCAGTGTTTATCAGAAGATCGAGATCACACCGGGTAATTATTGCCAGTCGCTTATAAAAACCCTGGTAGTAAACGCTTACGGACCCCCAACGGTAACAGGCAATACCAATGTTTGCGTGGATGCCGTTGAACCTTATATTGCAAGCGGCCCCACACCACCGGGAGGCTTCTCGTGGAGTGTGATCCCTTCCTCCCAGGGATCCGTTATCCTCGGCCAGGGCACAAATACAGTAAACATCCGCTGGCATGGTACGCCGGCCACCGCAACAGTGGTTGCAACCAGTTGTGGCGGTACGGGAACAAAACCAGTGACCATATTAAATCCGCCCTTTGTGGGCCCGATAACTGCCAACGGAGCTCTGGGTTATTGTTACCCGGCGATGCCGAATAACCTGACCCTGAGTGTCACGCCCGGCTTTCTCTCTTACCAGTGGAACCAGGGTCCGGGTAATACGCCGATCTTCGGGGCAACGACATTTTCCTATTCTATTCCGAATGCAACATTCACCGGTATGGGAGTCTATTACTTCTCAGTGGATGTTTCAAACGGAACCTGTGCCGTCAGGAAAAATATCTACATCGTTATTGATACCTGCGGAAGCGGCAGCGGTGGTGTACCGCCCAACCCGATCACCTGCAGTGTTGACTTCACGATCAACCCGAATCCGGCCTGCCAGGGACAACCGGTAACATTTACCGCAATACCTACAGGTCCCGGTTTCTCATTTGCATGGGATTTCGGAGATGGCGCCACTTCATTCCAGTCGCCCACACAACATACATATGTGTCTACAGGAACAGATACCGTCACTCTGACCGCTACCATTGGAACCTGCGTAGCAGTAAAGAAAAAGGTGGTGACTGTCAATCCTACGCCAAACTGTTTGATCACCGCACCTGATACCATCTTTTGTCCGGGAGGTTATGTTACCTTGTATGGTTGTGGGGGAATGAGTTCCTACCAGTGGTACAGGGATGGATCCCCGATCAGCGGAGAGACCAGTGTGAACTGCAATGCAAGCAAGGTGGGTGAGTATATGCTGGAGGTATCCAATTCCTACGGATGCACTAATACATCGAACTCCATTTTTATTTATAAACATTCACCGCCCAAAGCAAAGATCACAGGCGACGGCTCGGTTTGTGCCTATCCCAATAATTACACCTCATTCCTGCTGAGTGCATATCTTGACCCCAACTACAGCTATAGTTGGTCGAGCAATGCAGGGGGTGTTACTTTTTCCCCAAATAATTCAAATAGCGCCAATAATACCATGGTAAGCCTTACCACGCCTGCTGTTCTGCCTGCAACCTTCTATTTTGTGGTAAAAGTGACCGATACGGTAACTACCTGTGTGGCCAGGGATACGCTTTGCGTAACATTCTTTGAAACGCCGACGATCACCATTCCTTATACTGCAGTTTGCGAAGGAGGTCCTGTAACATTTACACCTGCCGGAGTTGATACGGTTAAATATCATTACCACTGGAGCAGCGGACAAACAACACCGAGTATAACTGTTCATGCCCCGGGAAGTTATTCAGTAACAATTATTGACAAAGTGAACGGATGTTCAGCCACTGCCGTTGCGGGCGCGATATATCCGAAGCCGGACCTGAGTTTATTCCCGCATGGCTGCCGTACGATCATTTGCAAGAAAGACACGTTAAAACTCTATATTCCATTACCTCTGAGTTTCTATCCGCCATTCAATACCTATGCAAATGCCTATCAATCGATCACGTGGTATGACAATGGAAACTACGGTACCCCGATTGCCTCGGGTCAGAACTTTAATTTCATACCCACTGCAGGCGGCAGTCACCAGATCTCTGTCGTGGTGGCCACCAATCATGGCTGTACTGACACCGCGCGTGTATTTTGTGTGACGGTCCTTTGCGGGGAAATACATTTTGAGCATTGTCCGAGCGGGCCAATTACACTGGCATGTAATGCAACGCCTCCTACAAATGCCGATGCCCTTGCCGCTGTCGGAAATATTACAAGTACATGTCCGGGACCCGTTAATGTAGTAGTGACTGGTGGAGTGCCAGCACCACTAACCGGTTGCACCTGGACATCGACATTCACCATCACGGCTACAGATGCCTGCGGAGGAATTCTTGTCTGCAGCGTTACGTTCAACTGGAAACAGGATACAGAACCGCCACACTTTACAAAATGTCCTTCGGGGCCGATTACCCTGTCCTGTAATTCACCTCACCCGACCAATGCTGATGCACTGAGTGTTGTCGGTACTGTTCTGGACAATTGTCCCGGTGCCATAAACGTCGTCGTAACCGGCGGCGCTGCAACACCATCGACCGGATGCGACTGGACTGCAACCTTTACAATCACTGCGACGGATGATTGCGGAAATGTTGCCGTATGTTATGTTGTTTATAACTGGAAAGAGGACACAACACCTCCACAGTTTGCACATTGTCCAACCGGTCCGATTTTACTGTCCTGCAATTCACCCCATCCGGTATCGGGTGAAGTTCTTCAGGAATTTGGCGGTGTTACAGATAACTGTCCGGGTGCCGTTAATGTTCAGATCAACGGCGGTGTAACCACTCCAACGACTGGCTGCAACTGGACTTCGGTATTTACAATCACTGCAAAAGACGCCTGTGGGAACACCAATGTTTGTTATGTGACATATATTTGGAAAGAGGACCATACTGCACCTGTATTCGCCCATTGTCCGGCAGGCCCGATTTCGCTGCCCTGTAACTCACCCCATCCGACGGAAGCAGATGCTTTAGCGGCTGCAGGTCCGGTTACTGATGACTGTCTGGGAGTAATGATACATTTAAGCGGAGGTGTTCCAACACCATCAACTGGTTGTTACTGGACATCTGTCTTTACAATCACCGCATCCGATTCCTGCGGTAACTCTTCGTCCTGTACGATCACTTACAATTGGAAAGAGGATACCACACCACCACAGTTTGCACATTGTCCGCAAGGCCCGATAAATCTGCCTTGTAATTCACATCCCATAGCAGGAGAAATCCTTTATGAAATAGGACCGATCACAGACAACTGTCCGGGTCATATTGATGTGCAGGTAACCGGGGGCGTTCCAACTCCAACAGCAAGTTGCAGCTGGACTTCTATCTATACGATCACCGCTACCGATTCCTGCGGTAATGTAAATGTGTGTACTGTAACATACAACTGGAAGGTGGACCATAATGCACCTGTTTTTGCACATTGTCCGGCAGGCCCGATTTCGCTGCCTTGTAATAGCCCACGTCCAACTGAAGCAGATGCACTTTTATTGGTGGGTTCTGTTACAGACAGCTGTTCAGGAACAGTAACTGTGGGTGTTACAAACACCGGCGTTACAGAAACAGGAAGCTGTGGCTGGACGGAGACGTTCACCATCACTGCTACCGATGCCTGCGGCAACCAGGCTGGATGCCAGGTAACCTACAACTGGAAAGAAGATCATACGCCCCCGGTATTTGCCCATTGCCCGGTTCGAGCGATCACGCTGCCATGCAATTCACCGCGTCCGACAACCAATCAGGCTGTTGATGCAGCAGGACCGGTAACGGATAACTGTTACATTGAAAACATCAATGTTACTGATGGCGGGGTCATTGCAACGATCGGCTGCTGGTTTACGGAGACATTTACCCTAACGGCTGTTGACGGCTGCGGCAATGTTGCCACCTGTCATGTTACCTATAACTGGCGTGAGGATCATACAGCCCCTGAATTTGCTCATTGCCCGGCAAACCCGATCGAACTGCCCTGCAATGCCCCAAGGCCAACCAATGCAGGGGCGCTTGCTTCTGCAGGTGCTGTTACTGACAACTGCCCGGGAAATGTGTTTGTTGTAAATTGCTTACCTCCGACAGATGGTCATTATGATTCACCAACGCTGGTAAGTTACGGAACGGATGTCGCCATACGCAATTTCGCACTTGCAAACTGGTCGCCTTGTAATCCTCCTCCAACAGCTATCGGACAATCAGATATTCATACCTATGCTTCCACTGCTTCATTTGAATTGAGCGAGGATGGAGGCACTTCATGGATACCTGCTCAGTCGCCTGCAGAGATTACAATAAAAATCACGAAGACGGGTGAGACTGAAACAGAAGAATTCTTCGACACTGAAATGCTGGCATTGAACCTTTCCGGGGGAACGCTTCCCCAGGGAGTGCAGATACGGGAGAGCCCGACAAAGGCTTCGACCGGAGAAACCAGGATCCAGGCGAATACCGGGGAATTCCTGATCAGCAGTTTCTTTGATGTGTTCACTGAAATTAGTATCGATCCGGCTCAGGGTTATGTGGCGGCTATCCAGCCTATCAATATCAACCTGTCTGGCCCAATCATAGTTCATGTCAACCCTGGCAGTATAACGCCATTGGCAGGTTGTGCGCTTACTCAAACGTTCACACTGACAGCTACGGATGCCTGCGGCAATACAAGCAATTGTCAAGTAACCTATATCTGGACAGAAGACCATACACCACCTGTTTTTGCACATTGTCCCGAGGCTGCCATCACTTTACCATGTAATTCACCACGTCCGACCACCAATATAGCTGTGGATGCCGCCGGTCCCGTGACGGATAACTGTTATATTGAAAACATCAATGTAACAGATGGCGGGGTCATCGCAACAAACGACTGCGGGTTTACTGAGACCTTCACCCTTACGGCTATTGACGGCTGCGGGAATACTGCGGTTTGTCATGTGACCTATAACTGGAAAGTTGACCATACCCCACCGGTATTTGCACATTGTTCTGAAGTACCTGTTTTACTTCCGTGTAATTCGTCTCCGACTACTAATGATGCCCTTGCACAGGCAGGTACTGTCACTGACAATTGCGGAAGCGTTGTTGTTACGGTACAAGAGTTTCCCAAATTTTCAATCGGTGGTTGCGGATGGAGAAAAATCTTTGTCATCACAGCCACGGATGATTGCGGAAACACCAGTTTATGCAATGTAAAATTCGACTGGACGGAAGATCATTACGCACCTACATTTACGCGGCCTTCTGACATCGTCATTCTTGCTGATGCCAGCGGTCATTACAATGCTTCTGTATCGGTGACAGGTGATGTAACAAATGAGTGGGATAACTGTTCCACAGGGCTCAATGCGACCTATACAGACGTTGTTTTCCCGGGACCATTCCCTTACTTTAAAACCATACTAAGGACATGGAGTTTGGTGGATCTGTGCGGAAACGCAGCCGATAACCAGGTCCAGGCCATTCATGTGGCTTTTCATTCCGGAGGAAAGAAGCTTACACTCTCCCTGCTTCTGGAAGGATTATACAATGGTTCCGGAACAATGAGAAAGGTTCAGGATAAATTTGGTGACCATTTTGCATCTGATACGGCCGATATCATCACTGTGGAATTACACAGGGCTAATGATTATGCAGTTGTTGAGTACGTTTCTGATAATGTCAAGCTGAGTACAAATGGTTTAGCAGAACTAAGTCTGCCGGCTGATTTTCAGGAATCATACTGGGTGACAGTACGGCACAGGAACAGCATCGAAACGACCTCTTCGGCGCCTGTTTCGTTTAGTGAAACTTTTATTACCTGTTCCTTCACTAACCCGGCAACCGTTTTTGGCAGGAATCTGGTCTTATTTATTGACGGGACCTATGCCATTTATGGCGGAGATGTAAACCAGGATGGTATTGATGATGGTTCAGATCTTTCGTCTGTCGATAACCATGCAGCTGCTTTCTCCAGCGGATATATCCCCGAAGATTGTAATGGAGATGGGATCGTGGATGGTTCCGATATGGCAATCGTTGATAACAATGCTTCATACTTTATCGGGTTTGCCACACCTTAATTTTTAATATCTGATTTAAAAAGAACCGGTCGGGGATATCATCACGACCGGTTCTTTTTTTTTCTCACAAGCAGTAAAATACATATTTTTGTTAATCACCAAAACCAGTAATCATGCCGGGATCGTTCCTGGAAACCCCTATAGAATTCCTGAAAGGAGTAGGGCCTGCAAGGGCTGAAATGCTTAAAAAAGAGCTGGGGATATTCACGTTCGGTGAATTGCTGTCTTTTTTCCCTTATAGGTATGTTGACAGGAGCAGAGTTTACAAAATTTCCGAGGTTAATGATGATACTTCCTATATCCAATTGAGGGGAATAATCCGGAATGTGCAGTCGATAGGCGTTCAAAGGCAGAAAAGGCTGGTGGCGACCCTTTCCGATGGTTCCGGAGAACTTGAGTTGGTTTGGTTTCAGGGTGCCAAATGGATTGAAGAAAAGCTGATGCCCGGCGCCGAATTCATGGTGTTCGGGAAGCCAAGTTGGTTTAATGGGAAGCTTAATATTGCTCATCCGGAAATTGAATCACTTTCAGAGTTTTACGGGGTGATCGGGAATAATATCCGTCCTTTTTACAGCTCCACAGAAAAATTAAAAACAAAAGGTCTCGACAGTCGAGGTATCTCCAGGCTGGTTCAAAACCTTATCCGGTTGGATAATTATCACATCGCAGAGAACCTGCCCAGGGAGATTCTTGCTGAGCTCAAACTCCTGAACAGAAAAGAGGCTTTTTTGCAGATCCATTTCCCATCTGACCTTGAGGTCCTGAAAAAGGCGCAGTTACGACTGAAATTTGAGGAGCTTTTCTTTATTCAGCTACGACTGCTTAAACAGAAGTATATCCGGACCCATAAACCTACCGGGAATAAATTCACTTTGGTTGGACGATTTGTTAATGAATTCTATTCCAACAATCTGAAGTTTGAACTTACCAATGCCCAGAAACGCGTGATCCGGGAGATTCGACATGACCTTGGTTCAGGCAAGCAAATGAACCGCCTCCTGCAGGGTGATGTCGGAAGCGGAAAGACCCTGGTTGCGCTGATGACCATGCTCATTGCACTCGACAATGGATACCAGGCCTGTATGATGGCCCCCACCGAGATCCTCGCCAACCAGCATTTTAAGAACATTTCTGTTTTGGTTGAAGGTCTTGGCATTACAGTAGAACTCCTCACCGGCTCCACGAAACAGGCTAAACGGAAGGAAATTGCCGAAAATCTGCAGAGCGGGAACCTGAAGATACTGATCGGCACCCATGCCCTGATCGAAGAAAACGTTCAATTCAGTCGCCTGGGACTGGTGGTGATCGATGAGCAGCACCGGTTTGGAGTAGCTCAGCGCGCAAGACTCTGGGAGAAGAATGTGGTAACACCACATATACTTGTCATGACAGCCACGCCCATACCACGCACGCTTGCGATGACCTTGTACGGAGATCTTGATACTTCAGTCATTGATGAGATGCCCCCGGGAAGAAAACCGATAATTACAAAGCATGCCACCGATGGAAAGAGAGGACAAGTCATGCACTTCATCCGTGAACAGATCAGGTCGGGCAGTCAGGTTTATATCGTGTATCCGTTAATCCAGGAATCGGAAACGCTTGATCTTAAGAACCTGGAAGAAGGTTTTGAATCCATCAAAATGATGTTTCCTGCTCCGGAATATTCCATCAGCAAGGTCCATGGCAAGATGAAACAAAAGGAGAAAGACAATGAAATGAAACGCTTTCTCAACAGGGAGACACAGATCATGGTAGCCACGACTGTTATCGAGGTCGGCGTGGATATCCCCAATGCTTCAGTGATGATCATTGAGAATTCAGAGCGTTTCGGCCTTTCACAACTTCATCAGCTCCGTGGAAGGGTGGGCAGGGGATCGGATCAGTCTTATTGCATTCTGATCACTGGTGATAAAATGACCACGGACGCAAAAAAACGGGTTGAAACCATGGTAAGGACTACTGATGGATTTGAGATCGCTGAAAAGGACCTTCAGCTTCGTGGTCCGGGTGATCTTGAGGGAACCCAGCAGTCAGGGATCCTCAATCTGAAAATCGCCGACATTATACGTGATGAGAAAATCCTGAAATATTCCAGGAACCTTGCCTCCGATATCCTCCATGATGACCCTGATCTCACAAAGGATAAAAACATCCTTCTTGCACGCCACCTTGCCGTTATGAACAAATACGGTGAAAATTGGGGCCTGATCAGCTGATCTTCGGGAATTTCTCAATACTTTTGTACCTTAATCCGTATCCGAATATGAAGATATCCTATAACTGGCTGAAAGAGTATGTAAATGCCGGACCTGATCCCCAGTATATTGCTGAATTACTTACAGGCTGCGGGCTGGAAGTTGAAGGGATCACTCCCTATTGTTCCGTGAAAGGCGGTTTGAAAGGGGTTGTTATTGGTGAAGTTCTGACTTGTGTGAAACATCCCAATTCCGATCACCTGAGCCTGACCACTGTCAACGTTGGCGGAGAGGTCCCATTGAACATTGTATGCGGTGCCTCCAATGTGGGGGCAGGCCAAAAAGTGGCCGTTGCAACGATCGGTACTACCCTGTCCTTCGGGGATAAAGAAATTACCCTGCAAAAAACAAAGATCAGGGGCGAGGTTTCCGAAGGCATGATCTGTGCTGAAGACGAACTGGGACTCGGTACATCACATGATGGCATAATGGTGCTGGACCCAAATGCAATTCCAGGAACTCCTTCAAATAAATACTTTAATATTGAAGAGGATTTTGTTTTTGAAATCGGGCTGACACCTAACCGGGCAGATGCTGCATCTCATATCGGTGTAGCGCGCGACCTGGCAGCGGTTATGACGTTAAGGAATGCAGAGGCTGGTGATAAAACCGGAATCAGCCTGCAATTACCAGATGTCAGCAGATTTACAACAGATAACAATAACCGCGTTACTTCAATTAAGATCATCGATGAAAACGCATGTCCACGGTATACTGGCATAACCATAACCGGCATCGAGGTAAAGGAATCCCCCGAATGGCTTAAGCACAGGCTGAATGCGATCGGTTTAAGGCCAATCAACAACATCGTTGATATCACCAATTTTGTGCTTCATGAAGTTGGACAGCCACTGCATGCTTTTGATGCCGATGCGATAACTGGGGGGCAGGTGATCGTTCAGAAACTTGAAAAAGGAACAAAGTTCATTACGCTTGATGAAGTTGAGCGGGAACTGTCCGGACAAGATCTTATGATCTGCAATACTGAGGGCCCGATGTGCATTGCCGGGGTTTTTGGCGGACTTCGTTCCGGTGTGACCGGAAAAACAAAGAACATTTTCCTTGAAAGTGCCTGCTTTGATCCGAAAACTATCCGCAAAACATCGAAATTTCATGTTCTGCAGACCGATGCATCGTTTCGTTTTGAGAGGGGAACCGACCCGGAAATTACGGTATTTGCCTTGAAACGGGCAGCAATGCTTATTAAAGAAATTGCCGGAGGTGAAATCTCATCGGAGATCATTGATGTTTACCCGAACCCGTTAAAAAAAGCTGTTGTCCGTCTCACGTATGAAGGGATGGACCGGCTTATCGGAAAAGTAATCGACCGGAATGTTGTGAAGTCGATCCTCGGATCGATCGGCATCGTGATTCTTTCAGAGACAGCAGAAATGCTTGAACTTGAAATACCGGCATACAAAGTTGATGTAACGCGTGAGGCTGACGTTGTTGAGGAGATCATCCGGATATACGGATATAACAACATTGAATTCTCTTCCGAGATCCGGACACCCATGTCAATTGCACGCAAACCGGATCCCGACAAGGTTCAGAATATTATTTCCGATCTGCTGTGTTCATTTGGTTTTACAGAGATCATGAATAACTCCCTGACAAAGTCTGCCTATTATGAGAACAACGATTCATTTCCTGCAGAACAACTGGTCAGGATACTGAATCCCCTGAGCAGGGACCTTGACGTTCTCAGGCAAACGCTTATTTATGGAGGACTTGAGACCATTACTTATAACCAGAACCGAAAGATCTCCGACCTGAAGCTTTTCGAATTCGGAAAAGCATATTCGGGCAAATATACTGAAGAACGTCATCTTGCATTATTCATTACGGGCAGGTCTTTCCGCGAAAACTGGAAGGCTTCTGTTGAAAAAGCAGATCCGTTCGACCTCAAGGGGGTTGTCCTTGCCGTGCTTCAGAAGTCCGGCTACAATACCTTTCTGCTTGATTGTATTCCGTTCTCTTCGGAAATTATAAAGGATGGAATAGCCTATAAAACAGGCCAAAGAACACTGGTTACGATCGGAACCATCGCTAAAGCAGTTTTGAAGCAGATGGACTGCAGGCAGGATGTCTTTTATGCTGATTTCAACTGGGATGTCCTTCTTGAAACGATCCCGGTTAAAGACCTTCAGTTCAGGGACCTGCCTAAGTATCCTGAAGTCCGGCGGGATCTTGCTCTGCTGATCGAAAAGTCGGTCACCTATGCAGAGATTGAGAAACTGGCTTTTTCCACTGAGAAGAAACTCCTGAAAAAGGTCGGGCTGTTTGATGTTTATGAAGGAGAGAAGATAGGGGAGGGGAAACGGTCCTATGCACTCAGTTTTATTTTGCAGGATGATCAGAAAACCCTGACTGATCATGAGATCGATAAGGTGATGAACCGGCTCATTCAGGCCTTCAGTGAAAGATTAAATGCATTGATCCGGTGATCCGGGAATTAAGATAAGTTCGATTAAGAAAATCTGGAAAATGGACATTCTTTCAATCAAGCAGCGTTTTGGGATCATCGGTAATTCACCATTCCTCGACAGGGCAATCGATATCGCCCGACAGGTGGCCCCGACGGATATTACCGTGCTGGTGAGCGGGGAAAGCGGTACAGGGAAAGAGTTTTTTCCAAAGATCATCCACCAGCTCAGTCCCAGGAAACATGGCCCGTATATTGCCGTTAACTGTGGTGCAATCCCTGAAGGAACAATTGATTCAGAACTTTTTGGTCATGAAAAGGGCTCATTTACAGGCGCACATGAAGCAAGGAAAGGCTATTTTGAAGTGGTAAACGGGGGCACGATCTTCCTTGATGAGGTGGCAGAATTGCCCTTATCTACCCAGGTAAGGTTGCTCAGGGTACTTGAATCAGGTGAATTCATGAGGGTAGGGTCATCTGCTGTTCTGAAAACGAATGTAAGGGTTGTTGCGGCATCAAATATTAATATCCCAGATGCGATCGCCAACGGGAAATTCAGGCAGGACCTCTATTACCGGCTCAATACTGTTCCAATCCAGGTTCCCGCGCTGCGGGACCGGAAGGAAGATATCTATCTCCTTTTCCGGAAATTTGCTGCGGATGCCGCTGAAAAATACAGGATGCCAACCATTCAGCTTGACGAAGATGCACAGGCTGTGCTGATCGGCAACCGATGGCCAGGCAATATCCGTCAGCTAAAAAACCTGGCGGAGCAGATGTCCATCATCGAAAAGAACCGTGTTCTTTCTGCTGAAACCCTTCTGAAATATCTTCCTCATACCCAAACCAGCGACCTGCCGGTTATCTATAAAGGGAATGACTCCGGTCAGTTCAGTGAGCGCGAACTTCTTTACAAGGTACTGTTTGACATGAAGAAGGACGTAAACGATCTGAAGCAACTCGTTATGACTCTATTGGAAAATGAAAACACCTCCGCTGTTGTTGGTGAAAATTCACACCTGATCAAACGACTTTACAGTGATTATAAAGATGTCGGAGAAAATACCCAACCCGTCATTCTGAGTGCACCCGTCAAATCCATGGATGAGCCACTGCAGGAGCCGGAAGAGGTGGAGGAGTCCTTCTCCCTTGAGAAAAAAGAGATCGATTTCATCCGGAAAGCACTGCAGAAACATGATGGTAAACGCAAGGATGCAGCAACTGAACTTGGTATTTCGGAAAGAACCCTTTACCGGAAAATCAAAGAATACAACATTGAGTAGAGATTTACAAAATGCAGGTAATTCGGTATCATCATGCGAGTCAGTAACATCCTTTCTGTTTTATTTGTTATCGTTTTGGCGGGTTTGACTTCCTGCAGGGTGGGTTATTCCTTCACTGGTGCCTCTATTTCACCGGATGTTAAAACAATTACGATCCAGACATTTCCAAACAATGCACCCCTCGTAATGCCAACGCTCAGCAGGAGCTTTACGGAAACGCTTCGTGATTATTTTACCACCCAAACAAACCTGTCACTGACCGACAGGGGCGGCGACCTGACCCTGGAAGGTTCCATAACGGATTATTCGGCAAAGCCTGTAGCCATACAGGGTAATGAAGTTGCAGCGCAAACGAGGCTGACTATTACCGTTAAGGTGAAATTCACCAACCGCAAGAATGAGAAACAGAACTTTGAGACGGAGTTTTCACGATATTCTGATTTTCCGAGTTCCCAGAACCTGAATGCAGTGCAGGCACAACTGATCAAGGAAATTGATGATCAGTTGGTCGATGATATTTTTAAGAAAGCAGTTGTTAACTGGTAATTTTATGAAACCCCAGGACCTGATCCGATTTCTCAATGACCCTGATTCGCTGGAAATAGCTGACATGGGGGATCTGAAGCAAATGATCCGGAAGTTTCCTTACTGTGCCTCATTTCAAGTCTTATATACTTATAAGCTCTTCAGACAAAATGATCTTGACTTTCAGCAACAGTTACGTAAAGCTGCAGCTTTTTCGTCGAGCCGGAATAAACTGAAAACCCTGTTTGATAATTTCCGGCAGCAGGAAACAAAGCCGGCTGAACCTGGTGGGGAAGTTAATGGATTGGTTGAAGAGGTGGTTAAGCCTGTTGTAATTGATTCACCTGTTTCAGAACAAATATCAGGACAGGAAGTTACTCCGGTTTTTGTTGAAGATGTGCCTTTAAAACCTACCCGCGAAGAATTGCTGGCTGTGATCCGCCGCCGGATTCGTGAGATCGAAACGGAAAAGATAGCTGAGTTATCCTCCTCAGGAGCGGAAGAAACACATCAAATTGTTTCAAAGGAAGATATTATTGACAAATTCATTCGTGAAGAACCCCGGATCTCTTCTCCTCGTGCGACCTTTTATAATCCTTCAGAAAATGCGGCGAAAAGCAGCATGGATGAAGAGGAGATCGTCAGCGAAACTCTTGCCCGTATTTACCACGAACAAGGCAATATCGTCAAGGCTGTAAAGATTTATGAGAAATTAAGCTTGTTATTTCCGGAAAAAAGTAGTTACTTTGCAGCCCAAATCCAAAAAATTCGCAATTAGTCTGTAGGTCAATAAAAATCATAAAAAATGGGAATTTATATTTTAATCTCAGTTCTGATCCTTATCGTTTGTGTTCTGCTCGTGCTCGTAGTATTGGTCCAGAATTCAAAGGGCGGTGGCCTTGCCTCCAATTTTTCCGGGTCAAACCAGTTCATGGGTGTCCGCAAAACAGCTGATTTTCTTGAAAAAACAACCTGGACACTGGCTATCGTTCTCCTTGCATTAAGCCTTTTCTCCATTTTTATCATCCCGAAGAACCAGGGTGTACAGCAGTCGCAGGAAAGTGAGATCCAGAAACAGATCAACGATGCAAAATCGCAGCCGATCAAGGATTTCCAGGCTCCACCCCCACAGAAAAAATAATTTCCCTGAGATAAGAAATCAAAAAAAGTGTCAGAATGTCAGCATATTCTGACACTTTTTTTTGTATGGACCACCACAACTGAAAAAATGTCCTGTTAAAGCTCCGATCGTGGGTTTGGCATAATTTCTGACTATTCAAATACATTCAATCATACTTTTCAAGTGTTTAACTTTAAAATAATTCAAAATGGCAAAATTGAAAATAACCCCATTGGCTGACAGGGTATTAGTTGAGCCGGCACCGGCTGAAGAGAAAACAGCTGCAGGGATCATCATCCCCGATACAGCAAAGGAGAAGCCGCAGCGTGGAACCGTTGTTGCTGTTGGTGCAGGAAAGAAAGACGAACCAATGACCGTTAAAGTCGGTGATGTTGTTTTATATGGTAAGTATTCCGGAACAGAGATCACCGTTGATGGATCAAACTACCTCATCATGCGCGAATCGGATATCGTCGCCATAATCTGATCCTGTCAATAAACAATATTGAAAAAAATAACAAACTAAAAAAATTCAAGCAATGGCAAAAGATATCATTTTTAATATCAAGGCACGGGAAGCTTTAAAGAAAGGCGTTGATGAGCTTTCAAATGCTGTTAAAGTCACGCTGGGTCCAAGCGGAAGAAATGTCATCATTGACAAATCATATGGAGCGCCGGTAATTACAAAAGACGGAGTTTCCGTTGCAAAAGAGGTTGAACTGAAAGATCCTATCGCCAACATGGGTGCCCAGATGGTGAAGGAAGTAGCTTCCAAGACAAGCGAACTCGCTGGCGACGGAACTACCACTGCTACCGTTCTTGCCCAGGCAATTTTTACAACCGGTCTGAAGAACGTTACTGCCGGAGCTAACCCGATGGACCTGAAACGTGGAATTGACAAGGCAGTGCTTGCTGTTATCGCTTCACTTAAGAAGCAGACAAAACAGATCGGTGACAGTTTCGAAAAGATCGAGCAGGTTGCCACTATTTCTGCAAACAACGATAGTTTCATCGGCAAGATGATCGCAGAAGCAATGGGAACTGTGAAAAAAGAAGGTGTGATCACCATCGAAGAAGCAAAAGGCATAGAAACAACAGTGAAAGTTGTTGAAGGAATGCAGTTTGATCGCGGATATATCTCCCCGTATTTTATTACCGATGCTGAAAAAATGGAGGCTGTTTATGAAAATCCTTATATCCTGATCCATGACAAGAAGATCTCGATCATGAAGGACCTGCTTCCGATCCTGGAAAAAGCACTCCAGACAGGCCGCCCCATGGTCATCATCTCAGAAGATGTTGAAGGTGAGGCTTTGGCTACCCTTGTTGTCAACAAGATCCGTGGTTCACTGAAAGTAGCTGCTGTTAAAGCTCCTGGTTTTGGCGACCGCAGGAAAGAAATGCTTGAGGACATCGCTATCCTTACAGGTGGTATGGTGATCTCAGAAGAAAAAGGATACAAACTGGAAGATGCAACTCTTCAGTATCTCGGACAGGCTGAAAAAGTTACGATCGACAAGGATAACACGACAATCGTAAGCGGAAAAGGCCAGAAGTCAGATATTGAAGCAAGGGTCAACCAGATCAAATCGCAGATCTCGACAACAACTTCTGATTACGATCGTGAAAAACTACAGGAAAGACTTGCAAAACTGGCCGGTGGTGTTGCAGTAATTTATGTTGGTGCAGCCAGCGAAATTGAAATGAAGGAGAAGAAAGACCGCTTTGATGATGCATTGCACGCAACCCGTGCCGCACTCGAAGAAGGGATAATCCCGGGTGGTGGTGTTGCTTATATCAGGGCCGTACAAACCATCGAGAAGCTGAAAGGTGACAATGAGGACGAAACCACAGGTATTGCTATCGTTCGCAGAGCGCTTGAAGAACCTCTTCGTCAGATCATGGAAAATGCAGGACTTGATGGTTCTGTAGTTGCTCAGAAAGTTAAAGAAGGGAAAGATGATTTTGGCTTCAACGCACGTACAGAAACATATGAGCCGCTCTTTGCAGCCGGTGTTATCGATCCTACAAAGGTGGCGCGGGTTGCACTTGAGAACGCAGCATCCATCGCAGGCATGCTGCTGACCACTGAGTGTGTACTGGCAAACCAGAAAGAAGAAAAAGAACCCAAGATGCCCATGAACCCGGGTTACGGCGGAATGGACGGAATGTACTAACAGACCATTTCTGTTGAAAAAAGCCCCGAAAAAACGGGGCTTTTTTATTCCTGTTATCGTAATAAATGATATTATTGTAACTAATTAACCTGAAAATGTAAATCCTATGCGTAAGCTGATAATTTTTATACTGTTATGTGCTTCCGTCATCTCTTTATTTGCACAGCAAACCCAGCCTTCCCCGCAGCTTCCTGTTGATCCCGACTCAAAGCTGATCACATACAAAGAGGTAGTGAATCAGGATGGCAATAAGGATTTTCTCTATGACCGGGGGGCGGAATGGCTTCGTGCCTATTACCTGAGTCCGGTCAGCGTGGCCAAAGTGCAGGATAAAGTGAACGGAAAGATCGAAGGAACGGCCAGGATCCCATTGTATTATCAGGATGAGACCGGGCTGAAAAGAGATGCCGGAATCGTTTATTATGATCTGAAACTGGAGTTCAAGGATGGGAAATACCGTTACATCCTTACAAACTTCCATCTGAAGGCATCTTCAATGTATCCCCTTGAAAAATATTTCAATAAAAGTGATCCGGCGTACAACCCGAACTGGGAATCATACCTTTACCAGACCGATACTACAATGCGAAGCCTGATCGTTAACCTGAAAAAAGGTATGTTACCTAAAGTGATCAAAAAGGATGAATGGTAAACCCACTGATATCCGTACTCTTTCGTTTTCAGAAATTGAGAAATTCTTCTTAAAATCCGGTGAAAAACCATTCAGGGCCCGCCAGGTCTATGACTGGCTTTGGAGGAATTATTGCAGGTCCTTTGATGAGATGACGAACATCTCCAAAGACATCCGACAGTTGCTTAAGGATAATTTTTCTTTTCCGGCTGCAGTGATCCACCAGGAGATAAAGAGTACCGACGGCACCATAAAAATGGTTTTCCGGCTGGATGACGGACAACTTGTTGAAGGCGTTCTGATTCCTGCCGACGGACGCACAACAGCCTGTATTTCCTCACAGGTTGGTTGTGCACTTAATTGCAGCTTCTGCGCTACTGGCCAGGGCGGCTTTTCCAGGAACCTGCTTTTTCATGAGATCACTGACCAGGTAATACTCCTTAATCAAAGGTCGAATGAAGAGTTTGGGATCAACCTTTCGAACATCGTATACATGGGGATGGGGGAGCCTTTGCTTAATTACGAAGAAGTGATGAAATCGGTAGATGCCATCACATCAGAAGAGGGCCTTGGCATGTCTCCGCAGCGTATTACAGTTTCCAGCGTTGGGATCCCGTCAATGATTAGGCAGCTGGCGGATGATGATGCCCGCTTTCATTTTGCCCTTTCATTGCATGTGGCGAATGACAGAAAAAGGGACAGCATCATTCCGGCTAATAAAAAGTACTCTCTCCAGGAATTAACTGAGGCACTCAGGTATTATCATCAGAAAACAAACAAGCGGTTTACCATTGAATATATTTTGTTCGGGAAATTTAACGATACACTGGCTGATGCCAGGGAACTTGCTGTTTTTTGCAAGAGTTTCCCGGTAAAGATCAACCTGATTGAATACAACCCTGTCACTGATACCGGGTTTGAACAACCCGATCCTGCTTCGGTAACTGCTTTTCGCGATTTTCTGGAAAAAAGGAACCTGGTTGTGAATGTCAGAAGAAGCCGGGGAAAAGATATTTCAGCAGCCTGCGGGCAACTTGCAGGTGTTTTAAAAAAGAAAACATAAGCAATCTGATGGAGACAAACAGTTTTGAAATTTCAGGACAGATCGTAGATGTTGTCAGTCGCCGGATTTTTCCCGGCAGACTGACCATTGAAAATGGCCGGATCACAAGTATCAGCGAAGAATCTGATGCTCTGGGGCCATATATTCTCCCGGGCCTGATCGATGCTCATATCCATATTGAAAGTTCCATGCTGATCCCTTCAGAATTTGCCAGGATGGCGGTTGTTCACGGAACCGTTGCAACCGTTTCTGATCCGCATGAGATCGGCAATGTATTGGGTATTGAGGGAGTCAATTTCATGATCCGCAATGGGAAAAAAGTGCCTTTCCGGTTTTATTTTGGGGCGCCTTCCTGTGTACCTGCTACCGGATTTGAAACTGCAGGGGCCAATATCGGTCTTGAAGAAATAGACAGCCTTCTGAAATCAGACGACATCCATTATCTTTCTGAAATGATGAATTTCCCGGGTGTATTGTTCAATGATCAGGAGGTTATGCAAAAACTGGCGCTTGCCAAAAAATACAACAAGCCTGTTGACGGGCATGCTCCAGGGGTAAATGGTGTGCAGGCGGCAGCCTATGCAGGAGCCGGAATTACAACGGATCATGAGTGCTTTACCATGGAGGAGGCCATTGATAAGGTGAAATTTGGTATGTCAATCCTCATACGGGAGGGCAGTGCAGCAAAAAATTTTGACGCCCTGGCTGGACTTATCGACCTGTACCCTGATCAGGTGATGTTCTGTTCAGATGACAAACATCCAAACGACTTGGTAAAAGGGCATATTGATCAGTTGATCAGGCGGTCTTTTGCTTTGGGTTTTGACAGGATGAATGTCTTGCGTGCCTGTACTGTTAATCCTGTTAAACACTACAACCTTGATTCCGGGTTATTACAAGAGGGGGATACTGCTGATTTTATCATTGTTGATAACCTTGATGATTTCATTGTCAGGCAGACATTCATTGAGGGGCGGAAAGTCGCAGAATACGGTCAGTCTTTTATCCCCTCTGTTCATGAAAAGCCGGTGAACAATTTTAATGCCAATTCCATAACAGAAAATTCGCTGAAGGTACCAGTGGCGGAGGGGCAGCTGAAAGTGATCGAATGTTATGACGGACAACTGATAACCGGTCAGAGACTTACAGACCCGATTTGTTTGAATGGATTTGTATGCAGCGATCCGGGACATGATATACTCAAAATTGTAGTCAAGAACCGGTACTCAGATGCCATGCCAACAATCGGATTTATTAGTGGATTCGGTCTGAAAAGAGGTGCAATGGCATCCAGCGTTGCCCACGACAGCCACAATATTATTTCTGTAGGAGCAGATGACCGGTCGATCGTTGAAGCCATGAATCTTGTCATTGAATCGAAAGGAGGTATATCGGTGGTTGACGGATCAGAAATTTTTTTACTGCCATTACCATATGCAGGCATTATGTCAGGAGAGGATGGATGGAAAGTTGCTGAATCCTATGAAAGGATCGATGAAAAAGCAAAAAACCTCGGAAGTACACTGCGGGCGCCCTATATGACGCTCTCATTTATGGCTCTTCTTGTGATTCCGGACCTTAAACTTGGTGACAGGGGGTTGTTTGACGGCAAGACTTTTTCTTTCACGGAGCTTTGGGAAAAATAATTTCAATATCCTTATATTTATATATTTATTTTTATTTTATGTTTTTATATCTTTGTGATCTATTCCCAACTACAAATTTACGAAACAATGAAAAAAGTAAAGCTTGACATCGAAAAACTTGAAATAGCAGCCAGTAAGCTCAGAGCTATTGCTCACCCGATGCGGATTGCTATTGTTGACCTCCTTACCTCGAATCCCAAGATGACCGTAACTGAAATTTACGAGAATCTCAACATTGAACAGGCTTCTGCTTCCCACCACCTGAACATCCTTAAGAATAAAGGATTGCTTGATTCCAGGCGTGACGGGAAGATGATCTATTATTCATTGAAATTTGAGCACCTGACAGAAGTGATTGATTGTATCAACCGCTGCAGTATCAGCTAAGGCAAGGGAGAAATCAGAACTCCCAGTTTTCTTCAATATCCCAGTTTGATCTTACTTCGATTATTTTTGTGAAGTAGTCCACCTGTTCCGGCTGTAATTTTTTATGAAAGTCGCCGGTATCCCACTTTTTATTTCTGTTCTTGTCAGAGATAGCTTTGATGATATATTTCCCGGGTTGAAGGAAATCAAATCTCACTTTTGCGGGAGAAGCAATGGATTTCTGATCCAGAACGACTTCCTTTTCATTCAATAGCTGGATGAGGTATGGCTGATTGCCCGTTTTCGAAGTTACATTTATCCTGATTGTTCCAAATTCACGGGTGCTCCTGGTTTTAAAATCCCAGCGTAAAGTGTCGTTTGTCAGGTGGTTGATGGAAAAAAAGACGGAGTCCGGAGCAAAAAGCCTGTAATTTGTCTCTTCTTTCCATTTTGCACTGAGAATAATCTGGTGGTGGATGGAATCGGCAAATGAAAGTTTTGCACGGATTGTATCTTTTCCTTGAATTAGCATGGCCTTCAATGGTTTGAAATAGGCCAGGGGATAGGAGAATGTTATCCGGGGATCTCCTGCAAACTGGTTTATCCTCCCGTCGGGTGAATTTGGAGATACTCCAAGGAACTCCTTCCCCGTCCCATCCTTTTTTCCTGTTTTTTTCTTATCTGCTTTCAATGTCCGGGTGATGGTCGTCGTATCGATGACTTTCCCGTTGTCACTGACTTGGAGAACAAGGGTATCCGTCTTGATATTGTTCATCCAAAGGTAGACAGTATCCCGGGTTTTATTGAGTTCTTGAAAATTCCAATTGCCTGGTAATTCCGGTTTCAGTGCAACGAATACCGGTTTTATCAATGGAAAACGATAAATCAGTTCAGCCAAGCCGGTCCTGACGAATCTTGATTTGAGCAGATGCTGGTTTGAATCAGTTTTCTCAAAGAGCATCAGGGTGTATGATTTTTCAGGAGGTAATGGGAGGACTGTGGTGTCTTTTTTAACGGTACTGTCCTTTCTGGCTGTATCATTTAATATAGGAATGCGGTAGGATCCTTTCACCAGGCTGTCATAAAATGCAATTTTTTCATTAGGGAGATTGTATATCAGATCTCCATCCTGGTCTTTAAGGGCGAAAAGAAGATATGGAATGTTCCGGATATTCGTGAAGGTAAACTCACCGTTTTCTGAAGTTTTTGTAAGGTAATATGGCCTGACCTTACAAGGCAGGGAGTCTAACGGCAGTGTATCGTTTTCATCCGCATAGAGCATAACAAAAATATCTTTCTGCGGTTTGTGGTCAAAAGCGTCGAGTACCTTCCCTTTCAGCATCAGCGAATCCAGATATGTCCCGGTTGAGAACACATAAGTGAAATCATGTTTGATGTTGCCCTCGGTGATATCAGAAATTGCAGTCCCGAAATCAATGGAATAAGTTGTATTGGGGCGGAGTTTGTCTGTAAAGTCAATCAGAAGTGATTTCCCCCGGAGATGAATATCTGTGTTCTGGAGATCTGGCGGGGAGATCATAATCTGGGTTTTGGCATCCTTCAACTGCACAAACTCGTCGTAAGTGATACGGATCTCCCTGCTGTTGAAACGGGTTGAGAAATTTGCAGGATCACATTCCGTTACCTTCGGCGGAACAACATCTTTTTTTCCGCCTTGCGGTGTAACCGGGTTAGCACACCGTGAGAGAAGGAAACAGGAACAGGTTATTAATAACCAACTGAAAACAAAGTTTCGCTTCACTTTTAGAAATGTTTTTACAGGGCAGTTCAAGGGGTCAAATTTACCAATCGTTTGTACAAAGGAACCATTTTTTTATTATTTTTGACGTGAAATATCTTATCATTCTTAGGAATATACTGTAAACATCTAATTTCTTTTTTTATGTCAGGGCATAATAAATGGTCAACCATCAAACGAAAAAAGGGAGCGCTCGACGCAAAAAGATCAAAGATTTTCTCCAAAATCATTAAGGACATTACCATCGCTGTTCGGGAGGGTGGTCCGGATCCGGAAGGCAACCCAAGGCTGCGGCTGGCTATCTCCAATGCCAAAGGGGCCAGTATGCCCAAGGACAATATACAGCGAGCAATAAGCAAGGGCGCCGACAAGGATGCTGCAACGTTAATAGAAACAACGTACGAAGGCAAGGGCCCTCATGGTATTGCCATCTTTGTGGAAGCCACTACCGATAATATTCAGCGTACCGTCAGTAACGTCAGGGCTTATTTTAATAAACATGGTGGTGAACTGGGCAAGAATGGCTCCCTGAATTACCTTTTCGACCGTAAAGGGGTGTTTGTTGTTCCTCAGGGTGATATTAAGGAAGATGAGTTTGAAATGGAAGTTATTGATGCTGGTGCCGAGGATATTTCTCTTGATGAGGGCATGTTCACAATCACAACCGCCATGGAAGATTTTGGTAACATGATGAAAAAGCTTGAGCAGTTGAATATTGAGCCCGAAAGTGCCTCTCTGCAGAGAATTCCTAAAACCACGGAGACCCTGGATGTGGATTCTGCGCGTAAAGTAATGAAACTGATTGATTTTATTGAGGAGGATGAGGACGTTTCCAGTGTGTACCATAACCTGACACTCACCGATGAAATGATGGAAGGAATGTAATCCTCCGACATCATAAAAAAAAGGACCTCAATGATTTGAGGTCCTTTTTTTTTATACCTGACATATGAATTGTGTCAGGTTGGTGCTTTTGTCAAGATCCAGTTTTTTCCGGAGCCGGATACGGGAGATTTCGGCGCTGGGAGCCGTAATCTTCAGTATCTGGGAGATCTCTTTTGTGTTCAGGTTCATCCTGAGTAAGGCACACAATTTATGATCTGTAGGCGTAAGCTGCGGGAATTTCTTTCTTAAACGGTCGAAATACCCGGGATGAATATTCTCAAACTGAGCCTTGATGCGGTACCAGTCATTGTCGAATTTTATGCTCTCATCAATGGACTGGAGGATCTGATACACCTCGTTTTTTGAAACACTTTTTTTCTTGCGGAAAACCCGGATAAAATTTTTCCGGACAAGGCCCAGGATTTTGTTCTTCTGAGCAATGAAACTGGCAGAAGTGGCAAGTTCCCTGTTGATCAGGTCAATCTCCATTTTCTGCTTTTCCTTAACGAGGTGATTTACTTTTTTTTCAGCATGCCTGAGATCAAGCATGAGTTCCTGCAAGCCTGGTTTGAACTTTACTGTAACAGACTTGCTTTTCGGTAGCGTGGCCTTTTTCTTAGGTTTGACCGACCCTTCTTTGTTTTTAGTTTTGCTTTTTGCTGAAGCCATGATAATATTAATTTGGACATTTCAGCCAAAAATACAAATAATAATATTTAAAGTCAATATTTTACATTAAAATTTAAGTTCTGAATTTGTTACGATGTTGTAAGTGTCCATCGCAATTACAAGTTCCTCGTTGGTTGGCATCACCATAGCAATAACTTTAGACCCCGGTCTGGTGATGATTACTTCTTTCCCCTTGACCTTATTTCTTTCAGGGTCAAAATCAACTCCTATGAATTCAAGTCCTTCAACCGCACGACGCCGGGTTTCAAAATCGTTCTCACCGATACCGCCCGTAAAGATGATCAAATCAACACCTCCCATGGCGGCAGCGTATGCCCCGATGTATTTACGTACACGGTAAGCAAACATCTCAAGGGCAAGTTTAGCACGTTCATTCCCTTTTTCTGCAGCCTGTTCCACGTCGCGCATATCATAAGAAATTCCTGATATTCCAAGGATACCGCTTTTTTTATTGAACAGGTTGTTGGTTTCCTTCATACTGAGGTTTTCTTTTTCAGCAATGTAGAGAAGGATTCCGATATCAAGATCTCCCGAACGTGTTCCCATCATCAGCCCTTCCACAGGAGTAAAGCCCATAGAAGTGTCGACGGATTTTCCTTTCTGGATGGCTGCAACGGAGGATCCGTTCCCAAGGTGGCAGGTTATGATGTTGATATTGTTGAAATCCTTTCCCAGGAATCTGCAGGTTTTCTGGGCAACAAACTTATGGGAGGTTCCGTGAAAACCATAGCGTCTTACTTTATACTTTTCATAAAACTCATAAGGGATCGGATAAAGGTATGAATATGCAGGCATGGACTGGTGAAACGATGTGTCGAATACCGCTACCTGTGGGACCTTGGGGAGTATCGCCTCGATTGAGAGTACCCCTTTAAGGTTGGCAGGGTTGTGAAGCGGCGCCAGTTCAATGCATTTCTCAATGTCTTTTTTAACGAAATCCGTGATACGGACACTCTCCTTGAAATTCTCACCTCCATGTGCTACTCGATGGCCTACAGCAAAGATCTCACTTTCATCTTTTATTACACCATAGTCGGGATCCTTGAGAGTCCTAAGGATAAGGTTGATGCCGACCTGGTGATCGGGTACATCCTGGGTCACTTTGTACTTATCCTTACCCGGAACCTGGTGCGTCAGGAGGCTGCTTTCAATACCTATGCGATCAAGGAGGCCTTTGGCCAGAAGTTCGGGTTCTTTCCCCATATCTATCAGCTGGTATTTGATAGAAGAACTTCCACAATTTAATACGAGAATTTTCATAGCGTTGTTTGTTCTGTTGATGGTATGTTGTTTGATTTTTATTTGTCTGACAATTGCTGGTGGATTCAGGGTTTCTGCACTTCAGGGGTGCCGGTTTGCTGTGTTCCGGTCAGGTGTGTTTATTTTCACGTTTTACTGCTCCAGAAGAGCCAGCTGGTTTGGAGCGTATCCTGTACCATAATGTCTGGCAAACTTAAAGATAATTGGGGGCATGACAAAATCCGGGAGGGTTTTTCTTACAGGAAATTAATGCAGATTCTGCCGGCTGTCTGACTTGTGACTGTTCAGATGTGAAACCCATGCCTGAGAGTTTATATTGATTCTATATTATACCATGTGTTTGATTTTGTATTTTTGAATAATAAAATCCTTTCCGGCATGGCCCTGATCAATTCGGTTCTTTCCTGGCTAATGAAACAGCGCGTTCACCAGATCGAGCTTTTTATGAAGTATCCGAATGAGGTTCAGACAGACTGGTTTTTCAACCTTATCGCACAAGCCAAAAATACGGAATGGGGACGCACTTATGATTATAAGTCAATCACAAGTCCTGAAGAGTTTAAAAGCAGGGTTCCGCTTAATGACTACGATTCGATAAAATCTTATATCGAAAGGCTCAGACAGGGGGAACAAAACCTGTTGTGGCCAACAGAGATCAAGTGGTTTGCAAAGTCATCCGGAACAACCAGCGACAAGAGCAAGTTTATCCCGGTAAGCGAGGAGGCCCTGGAGGAGTGTCATTTTAAAGGTGGTAAAGACCTGTTGTCCATCTATTGCAGCAATCATCCTGACACCTTACTGTTTGACGGCAAGGGGATCGCCATGGGTGGGAGCCACCATATCAATGAGGTCAATAATGAATCCTACTATTATGAAGGGGACCTGTCAGCAATTATTATTCAAAATCTACCCATGTGGGTGGAATTCAGAAGAACCCCGAACCTTTCTATCGCTCTGATGGATGAATGGGAAAGCAAGATCGAAAAAATGGCGGAAGCCACCATGCAGCACGATGTAACCAGCGCTTCAGGTGTGCCATCCTGGACCCTGCTGCTTTTCAGGAGGATACTGGAGATCACGGGGAAAAAGAACCTTATGGAGGTCTGGCCGAATTTTGAACTCTTTATCCATGGAGGTGTCAATTTTACACCTTACAGGGAGCAGTTCCTTGAACTTTTTCCTTCAAAAAAGGTAAACTACCTGGAAACCTATAATGCCTCCGAAGGATTCTTCGGAATCCAGGACCGGAGCGGGGTAAACGACATGCTGCTGATGCTGGATTATGGCATTTATTATGAATTTATCCCGATGGATCAGATCGGACAGTCATACCCGGTCTCACTTTCCCTCGACCAGGTAAAGACCGGGATCAACTATGCCCTGGTGATCTCTACCAATGCCGGGCTTTGGCGTTATATGATCGGTGATACTGTCCAGTTTACAACACTTAGCCCATACAGGATACAGATCACAGGTAGGACCCGCCATTTTATCAATGCTTTCGGAGAAGAACTGATTGTTGACAATGCGGAAAAGGCACTGGCAATTGCTTGTGAACGGTCCGAAGCGGTAATTTCTGAGTATACTGCCGCTCCCGTGTATTCTCAGGGTAAGAAAAAAGGAGCTCATGAATGGCTGATAGAATTTGAACTGGCACCTGCAGATATCGGTTATTTTACCAGTTCGCTTGATAATGCCCTGAAATCCCTGAATTCTGATTATGAGGCCAAACGCTATCATGACATGATCCTGGAAGAGCCGATTGTGAAGGTTGTTCCCCGGAATACATTTTACTGCTGGCTTAAATCAAAGGGAAAACTCGGCGGACAGAACAAGGTGCCACGGCTTTTCAATGACAGGACCTATATAGAGGAGATTTATCAAATGATATCGGGGACCTAAATTGAATTTTACTATTTTTGAACAATAAAATAATTGGATTATGCACATCGCGATCGCAGGAAATATTGGGTCTGGAAAAACCACCCTTACGGGCTTATTGTCAAAGCATTTTGGCTGGGAACCCCATTATGAAGATGTGGATACGAACCCATACCTGAACAGTTTTTATGAGGATATGCAACGATGGTCATTCAACCTGCAAATCTATTTCCTCAACAGCCGTTTCCGGCAGGTGGTAGAGATCCGGAGATCCGGAAAAACTGTTATCCAGGACCGGACAATTTATGAAGATGCAAATATTTTTGCTCCCAACCTTCATGCGATGAACCTGATGAGCACGCGCGATTTCGATAATTACTCCTCCCTGTTCGCCCTGATGAGTTCATTCATTCAGGCTCCGGACCTGTTGATCTATCTTCGTGCCAGCGTACCTACCCTGGTTAACCAGATTCAAAAACGAGGCCGTGACTATGAGAATGCCATTCGTCTTGATTATCTGAAAGGCCTGAATGACCGCTATGAGGACTGGATCAATGGTTACACACTAGGGAAGTTGCTGATCGTGGAGGTTGACAATATGAATATTGCAGAAAACCCGGAACACCTCGGGCTGGTAATTGAACGGATCAACGCTGAACTGCACGGCCTTTTCTAACAACACATGAAGATACTTGGTGTCATCCCGGCACGGTTTGCATCGACACGTTTTCCGGGGAAACCCCTTACGGAAATCCTGGGAAAATCAATGATCCGCCGTGTTTTTGAACAAGCTTCCAGGTGTCAGTTCCTGGAAGAGGTTGTCGTTGCAACTGATGATGAGCGGATCAGCGATCATGTTTCATCATTTGGTGGCAATGTTGTCATGACCTCCCCAGACCATCGAAGCGGAACTGAACGGTGTTATGAAGCAAGTGCAAAATTGGACGGTCATTTTGATGTCGTCATCAATATTCAGGGAGATGAGCCTTTCATTGACCCTCATCAGATAGAACAACTGGCTGCTTGCTTTAAACAACCGGAAATCAGGATTGCCACTTTGGTAAAAAGAATCATTAATCATGAGGACCTTGAGAATCCCAATGTTGTCAAAGTCACTTTCGATAAAAAAATGAAAGCGATCTGTTTCAGCCGTTCCCCGATTCCTTATTACCGTGGTAAACCGGTCTCATCCTGGCCAGAGTCGTTTGATTATTTTAAACATATCGGCATTTATGGCTATCGTTCTGAGGTTCTCATGCAACTTGTAAGGCTGCAGGAAAGCAAGCTGGAAAAAGCAGAATCACTGGAACAACTTCGGTGGATTTGGAATGGATATCAGGTCCATGTCAGAGAAACTGAATTTGAGAGTATTGCCATTGATACCCCGGCAGATTTATTAAAAATTACCAACATTTCCGGATAATTCAGGCCAATTTTTCTTATTTTCGCATGCCGATGAAAATTGATCATTACATATCCAAACTTCTTGCAGTCCATGATTGTGTCATCATACCTGGTTTTGGCGGGTTGATTGGTAATTATTCGCCTTCCCGGATAAGTTCTTCTCATAATACTTTTTATCCCCCATTCAAGTCAATCCTGTTTAATATAAATCTGAAACAGAATGATGGTCTTTTGGCCAATGAGGTTTCCAAGGGAGAGAATATTCCTTATGAAGAAGCTTTTACCCGGATTTCAGAGATTGTGTTAATCTGGGACCGGGCACTGATGAACGGCGAAACGGTAATTATTGAAAAAGTTGGAAGCCTCCTCAGAAAAACAGACGGAATCATTTGTTTTGACCAGGATACGGAAGTTAATTATCTTTTGGCCTCTTTTGGTCTTACCCCTGTTATGTCACCTGCAATTCACAGGGCAAGGATACAGGAAAAGATCGAAAAAAGGATCACATCATACCTTGATGCTCCTGAATCAAGACGGCGTATTATACCGAAACCCCTTAAATGGGCTGCTGTTTTCCTGATTCCTATCGGGATTTCTACGATGATTGGGGTACAGCATTTTGAAAGTATTAAGCAATTCTCTTCTGCATATTCCGGATGGTATTCATCCAGGCTGGACCCTTTTAAAACTTCAGTTCAGGAGCCAGTGAAACCTCTGAAGGCAAAACCTCATCTCATTCATCTGGCGGCAGTAAATGTGAAGGCTGCCCGGGGGCCTGTAACTCCTGCAGTGATAAGTAACCCGATTGTAACAGAGAGAAAGGAATCACCAAAATCAACTGATATATTAACTTCATCCGGACAACAACCCTATGCTATAATCGTAGGCGCATTCCGTTTAAGGGAAAACGCAGTCAACCTGGTTGATGATCTTCGTGAGAAAGGCTTTGATGCATCCATCCTTGATACTACCAGGACTGGCTTATTCCGTGTGCGGATCCAATCTTTTTCAGATAAGGACCAAGCTATACGCCAATTGGCGGTCATCCGTTCCAAAGATTTTTCCGGAGCCTGGCTGCTTCAGAAATAAGCGCTGATCCGTGGGCAAGAAAAAACTGCTGCACTTTCAGGAGAACCTGACATTTCCACACCTCTTTCAGTATCATTACAATGAAATAGAAACGCATTTTAACTTGCGTTCAAAATGGAATGATGATTTCTTCAACAACCCCAATCCAATTGTACTTGAACTTGGTTGCGGGAAAGGAGAATATACAGTTGGCCTTGCAGTGAAATATCCCCAAAAAAATTATGTCGGGATCGACCTGAAAGGTGCCCGGCTATGGCGGGGGTGTAAAACGGTTGAAGAGCAACAGCTGAAAAATGTGGCATTCATCCGTACCCGTGTGGATCATGTTGAAAGATTTTTTGGAAAAGAGGAAGTCAGCGAGATATGGATCACGTTCCCTGATCCCCAGGTCGGTAAAGCCAGAAAAAGACTTACGGCACCGGTATTTCTAGACAGGTACAAGAATATCCTTACTCCAGGAGGCATTATCCACCTGAAAACCGATGACCCTGGATTATTTTCATATACTCAGGAGGTTATTGCGGAAAATCATCTGAATATCCTGTTTTCCACCGATGACCTCTATAACAACCCTTCTCCTGAGGATGTACGTTCAATCAGGACCTATTATGAGAATATCTGGCTTGAAAAAGGGAAGAAGATTTATTATGTGCAATTCCAACTGAAACAGAGATGAAGAAACTTTTCCTTATTGTATGCCTGCTCATTGCTCACAGCTCATTGCTCACAGCGGAAGATGGCATGTGGATTCCAATGCTTTTGGAGCAGCTCAACATAAAGCAAATGCAGGATATGGGACTGCGCCTGTCAGCGGAGGATATTTACAGTGTCAACCATTCATCGCTAAAGGATGCAATTGTCCAGTTTGGCGGAGGCTGTACCGGTGAAATCATATCAAATGAAGGCCTCTTACTTACAAACCATCATTGCGGTCTGGGTTCTGTTCAGCGTCACAGCACACTTGACCATGATTACCTGAAAAATGGATTTTGGGCTGCAACAAAGGGTGAGGAATTGCCAAATCAAGGGCTGACGGTGACAATGCTTGTTCGTATGGAAGATGTTACATCGAAGGTCCTGTCCGGGGTTGACGAAACCCAATCCACGCTGCATCGGCAACGAATTATCAAACAAAATATAGATGCTCTTGAAAAGGAAGCAGTGAGGGGGACGCATTTTGAGGCGAGGATCAGGCCTTTCTTTTATGGAAACCAGTATTACCTCTTTGTTAACGAGGTTTTTAAGGATATCAGGCTGGTAGGTGCACCCCCTGAAGCAATTGGCCAGTTTGGCGGAGATACGGATAACTGGATGTGGCCGCGCCACGGAGCTGATTTTTCCCTATTCCGGATCTATGTGAATAAAAACAACGAACCTGCAGACTATTCAAAAGATAATATTCCCTACCAGCCAAAGAAATTCCTCAGCATTTCTTTGAAAGGCTATGCAAAAGGAGATTTTACATTTGTTTTCGGTTATCCTGGAACCACAAGAGAGTATCTGACTTCCTCCGGTGTTGATCTGACTGCACATAAAGAAAACCCTGTCCGTATTGCATTACGGAAAAAAAGGCTGGATATTATGAATGAAGTGATGAGCAGCGATCAACTGGTCAGGCTACAGTATACATCAAAACATCAGGCAATAGCAAACGGATGGAAAAAAATGATTGGTGAATCAAAGGGGATTGACAGACTGGATGGTGTGCAGGAAAAGAAAGAATTTGAAAAACGTTTTCAGAACTGGGCTGATCGGGAATCAATAACGGAGGAGAATTCCGGAGGAGGTTCCAGGTATAAAAACCTTCTGGCCGGATTTGATGAAACATACAGGAAGAATCTTAAGCCGGATATGGCATCGGTATACCTTACTGAAGCCGGAATGGGCATTGAGATCGTGAAATTTGCCGCCGGATTCCGGGACCTTGTAAAATACAGCCAGAATGACACAATAATGCCTGCAGACATCAGGAATCGCGTTGATAAACTTATATCGGCGGCAAATGGATTTTATAAGGATTACAGCCTGAAAATAGATAAAGAGGTCTTTATTTCCATGTTGGAAAAGATGAAAGTGAACATGAGTGCAGAATACCTGCCACAACAGTTTCTTTTGATCCAAAAGAAGTATACCGGCATTTCAGAATATGCCAATACTGTTTTCAGGATATCGGTTTTTACTGATTCAACAAGAATGAAGTCTTTTCTGGGAACCTATTCTTCCAAAAAGGTGAAGATGCTGATAAAAGACCCCATTTTCATGCTTGCAACCAGCATTTATGAGAAGTATGAAAAGGATGTTGTGCCAAAAATGACAAAATTCAATGCTGTCATTGACAGTCTTCAGCGCATCTATATGGCCGGTCAGATGGAAATGGATAAAACAAGGAGATTTTTCCCGGATGCAAACTCAACCTTGCGCATTTCCTATGGCAAGGTTGATGAATATTCCCCTGCAGACGGTGTTAATTATGCTTATTATACCACCAGCAAAGGAATCCTTGAAAAAGAAAATCCGGCTGTTTATGATTATGCCGTTGATCCCAGACTGAAAAATTTATTTATTCAGAAGGACTTTGGTCGTTACAAAGATCAGGACGGTACACTGCATGTGGCATTTACTGCCAGTAATCATACAACCGGGGGGAATTCCGGAAGTCCAGTTCTGAATGCGGACGGATACCTGATCGGTGTGAACTTTGACAGGAATTGGGAAGGTACTATGAGCGACCTGATGTATGATCCTGCCCAATGCAGGAATATTACCCTTGACATCCGGTATTGTCTGTTCATTATTGATAAATATGCCGGGGCTCATAACCTGGTAAGTGAGATGAGGATCATTGACAAATGATCGCTCAGAATCCCAGCTTGTAAAGGTTTAACAGCGCTTTTTCAATAGTTGGGAATGCAAAAGTGAATCCATTCATCAGCAATCTTTCCGGCAGTACCCTTTGTCCATTTATTAAAACCTGGGCACCTTCCCCGAATTTCAGCTTTAAGGCGAATTCCGGAATACGCAGAGATGCCGGCTTGTTCAGTACTTTTGCAAATGTTTTTGTGAAATGTTCATTTGTTGTGGGAACAGGAGCAACTGCATTAAGGATGCCTGATATTTCCTGATGTTCCAGAACGAATTTATAGATTTCCATGAGGTCACGGATATGAATCCAGGACATGGATTGTTCCCCTTTTCCGATTGTCCCGCCAAGGCCTGCCTTAAAAGGCGCTTCAAGCGTTTTCATGGCGCCTCCGTTGTTCGCAAGTACAATTCCGGTTCTCAGAATGATTGCACGGGTGGAATCCTTTGCGGCCAGCACCTCAGCTTCCCAGTCCCTGCATACTTTGCCTAAAAAGTCATCACTCAGGTAATTTACCTGTTCAGTGTGCTCCTGGACGGAATCATAGATTCCAATCGCTGAAGCTGAAATAAAAACAGAAGGACCCTGTTTAGCCTTGATTATTGCCTGAGACAGTTTACGGGCTGTACTGACCCTGCTCCAATAAATCTCCTCTTTATAAGCGGCTGTCCAGCGTTTTATAACAGGAGCCCCGGCAAGGTTAATGACTACATCCGAGCCTTCAATAAAGCGACTCAGGAATTCATTATCCTCCATCTCGAATGACTTCCTGGATAAGGGGGTAAAATTCCATCCGAGATTACGGAAAAAATCAATGAGTCTTGTCCCGGTAAAGCCAGTCGAACCGCTTATGATCACCTTCATTATTGAGGAATTTAATGGTAAATATACCATTAAATGATTAATTTTGCTGCTAATAAAATAACGCCGGCCCTTGCCGGTATTTGATGAAACTAAAAGATCCCGTTTAACTCACGAGATAACCGCACTGCTTACTTATTCTCAACAGTCATGAATCAAAACGATCGAAATCCGAAATTGTTTTCTGAATTTCCACCTATATCCACTCCCCAATGGGAAGAAAAGATCATTGCCGATCTGAAAGGTGCTGATTATTCAAAAAAGCTTATCTGGAAGACGGATGAAGGCATTGATGTAAAACCGTATTACAGGGCGGAGGATCTTCGCGATCTGGAATACCTGGGTTCTCTTCCCGCAGAAGCCCCCTACACAAGAGGACTGAGAAAGGAAGATAATAACTGGATCATCCGCCAGGATATTTTTACTGACGATGTGGCAGAGGCCAACAATCTCGGGCTGGATGCAATAAACAACGGGGCAGATGCTGTCGGGTTTCGGGTAAAGAATATTTCCACCCACAACCAGATGAATCAGCTGCTTGCCGGAATTGATATCACAAAAACAGGGATTCATTTCATCGCTTCAAAGTCTTATCCACTCACTTTAGAACTTTTTATCTATGAAGTGAATCACCGTGGATTGGAAGGGAAAAATTTTTCCGGTTCCATGAATTTTGATGCACTGGGCTTTCTTCTTCTCCATGGGGAATTTTATAAATCAATGGAAAGCAACCTTGACGAAGCTGAATACCTTGTCAATACCATTAAAACGAGGATTCCCGGGTTTAAGGCAATAACCGTGAACGGGCAGTTTTTTACAGAAGCCGGAGGGACCCTTGTTGAGGAACTTGCCTTCAGCCTTGCATCCGCGAATGAATATATGGCGGGTCTGACCGGCAGGGGGATCAACATTGATGACATAGCCCCTGCAATGCAATTCTCTTTCGGGATCGGCTCCAATTATTTTCTGGAGATCGCAAAACTCCGGGCTGCACGGTTCCTATGGTCCAGGATCGTTGAACAATACAAGCCTGAATCCGCGGAATCACTGAAAATGTATATTCATTCAGCAACTTCGCAATGGAACAAGACATATTTTGATCCATTCGTAAACATGCTTCGTACAACAACCGAGGGCATGTCTGCCGCTATTGGAAACGCAGACTCAGTAAGTATTCAGCCCTTCGATATTCCTGTCAGGAAACCTGGTGAGTTTTCACAGCGTATTGCACGTAATCAGCAGCTCATCCTGAAAGAGGAGGCATACCTGGATAAGGTCGTCGATCCGTCAGCCGGTTCATATTATATTGAGAATCTCACGGAAGCAATTTCTACCCATGCCTGGAATCTTTTTCTTGAAATCGAGGAAAAAGGAGGTTTCCTTGCATGCGTGAAGAGTGGTTTCGTTCAGGGCAGGATTGAAGCCGCTGCACGAAAAAAAGATATGGATATTGCGATGCGGAAAACAGTGATCATTGGCACAAACCAATATCCTAACCCGACAGAAGTTTTGCAGGATGAAACCAATATTAATCAGTCAGTTACAGAACAGGAATCGACCACCTTCCGGAAACTGGTCCTTTACCGCGGTGCTGAAGGATTTGAACAGGTCCGCCGGGATACAGAGAAATGGGTGAAGAAAGGGAAAAAACGTCCCGGAATATTTCTCCTTCCGATCGGGAATTTAGCCATGAGCAAAGCCCGTGCCACATTCAGCACCAATTTCTTTGGATGTGCAGGTTACAAGATAATAGATAACCAGCGGTTTAATAGTGTGGATGACGGTCTTAATGCTGCTCTCGGAGCTAAAGCAGAGGTTGTGATCATCTGCAGCTCTGATGACGAATATGCTGATATCGTTCCTCCCATCACATCAGGTTTGAAAAGAGTAAACCCCGATATAAAGGTTGTTGTTGCCGGTTTTCCGAAAGAGATCATTGAGGATATGAAAGCTGCAGGTGTTGATGAATTCATCCATGTCAGGAGCAATGTTTTGGAAACATTGCGGAAATTTCATGCATTGTTGGGCATTACAAAATAATTTACAGAAAACATACCATCACGAACTGCTATGAGACCAAGTTTCAAAGATATTAACCTGAAAGCCGGAACTACCGGCAAAGTTTCCTATTCTGAGTGGGAGGAAGGAGAAGGTAGTAAAAAAACATGGAAGACACCTGAACAGATCCCGGTAAAACCGGTATTCGGTGAATCCGACCTGCAAAACATGGAGCACCTTAATTATGCAGCGGGCGTACCTCCATTCCTGCGCGGGCCTTATTCAACCATGTACGTAATGAGTCCATGGACCATCCGTCAGTATGCCGGGTTTTCCACGGCAGAAGAATCAAATGCATTTTATCGCAGAAATCTTGCTGCCGGGCAGAAAGGTCTTTCCGTTGCATTTGACCTCGCCACACACCGTGGCTACGATTCTGATCATGAACGAGTGGTTGGTGATGTAGGCAAAGCTGGTGTTGCAATCGATTCGATCCTTGACATGAAAATCCTCTTTGACCAGATCCCTCTGGATAAAATGTCTGTTTCGATGACTATGAACGGAGCGGTACTTCCTATTCTGGCGTTTTATATCGTAGCCGCAGAAGAACAGGGCGTTCCGATGGAATGCCTGACAGGGACCATTCAGAATGACATACTGAAAGAATTCATGGTGAGGAATACGTATATCTATCCGCCCCTGCCGTCCATGAAGATCATTGCTGACATCTTTGAGTATACCTCCAGGAACATGCCGAAATTCAATTCGATATCGATATCTGGTTATCATATGCAGGAAGCCGGGGCAACAGCAGATATTGAACTGGCCTACACCCTTGCTGACGGTCTCGAGTACCTGCGTGCCGGGATCAATGCAGGGATGGATATTGACGTATTCGCACCGAGGCTTTCGTTTTTCTGGGCCGTCGGCATGAATCATTTCATGGAGATTGCCAAAATGCGTGCTGCCAGGATGCTTTGGGCGAAACTGGTCAAACAATTCAATCCGAAGAATCCAAAATCAATGGCTCTAAGAACCCACAGTCAAACATCCGGCTGGAGTTTAACAGAACAGGATCCTTTTAATAATGTAGCCCGGACCTGTATCGAAGCACTGGCTGCCGCACTGGGCCATACTCAGTCCCTTCATACGAATTCACTGGATGAAGCCATTGCTCTTCCTACGGATTTCTCGGCGCGTATTGCAAGAAATACCCAGCTATATTTACAGGAAGAGACAAACATCTGCCGCTCATTGGATCCTTGGGCCGGTTCCTATTATGTTGAAACACTCACAAAAGAAATAGCGGACAGGGCCTGGCATCTCATCATGGAAGTAGAAGAACTGGGCGGCATGGCGAAAGCAATCGAGACTGGTTTGCCGAAGATGCGCATCGAAGAGGCTTCCGCAAGGAAACAAGCCAGGATCGACGCAGGCAAGGACAAAATCATCGGTGTGAACATGAACCGCCTTGAAAAGGAGGACCCCATAGAGATCCTCGAAGTGGATAATACAGCTGTAAGGGAATCACAGCTCATCCGGCTGAAAAAGCTTAAGGATGAACGTAACAATGCCGAGGTTCAGCTTGCACTGGAGGCACTGACAAAATCCGCGGAAAGCGGGACAGGTAACCTGCTGGCCCTGGCCATCGATGCCGCCAGGAAGCGTGCAACACTCGGGGAAATTTCAATGGCACTGGAAAAAATATATGGGAGGTACAAAGCGGTGATACGTTCAATCTCAGGTGTCTATTCATCGGAATCCGGTGATAGCGATTCGTTTCAGGCAGCACGCCAATTAGCGGACAAATTCGCTGAAATGGAGGGACGCCGTCCACGAATCATGATCGCAAAAATGGGCCAGGATGGTCATGATCGTGGTGCAAAAGTTGTAGCAACAGGTTATGCTGATATGGGCTTTGACGTGGATATCGGACCACTCTTTCAGACTCCCGCTGAATCAGCGAAACAGGCTGTCGAAAATGATGTGCATATCCTTGGTGTATCTAGCCTTGCCGCGGGTCATAAAACACTGGTGCCGCAGGTAATTGAAGAATTGAAAAAACTGGGGAGGGAAGACATCATGGTCATTGTTGGCGGGGTTATTCCCGCACAGGATTATGATTTTCTCTACAAATCGGGAGCTGTGGCAATTTTCGGGCCAGGAACAGTTATCTCGGAAGCAGGAATAAAACTGCTTGAGATACTGATAGAAAGCCGTAAATAACAAATGGAACTCTCTACACTCACCCTGCCTAACGGGATACGAATCATTCATCAGTTTATACAGGGACCTGTCTCTCATTGCGGGGTTTTTGTTAACGCCGGATCAAGGGATGAAGAGATAGAAGAGCATGGGCTTGCTCATTTCATTGAACATGTCATTTTTAAAGGGACAAAAAAACGGACTGTTTTCCAGGTATTGAACCGTCTGGAAGATGTTGGTGCTGACCTGAATGCCTTTACTTCCAAAGAGGAGACCTGTATTTATGCCACTTTCCTGACCCCATATTATGACCGCACTCTTGAACTGATCAGTGATATCTGCCTGAATTCAACGTTCCCGGGAAAAGAGGTGGAAAAGGAAAAAGTCGTTGTAAACGATGAAATCAAGTCCTATAAGGACAATCCTTCGGAGCAGATCTTTGATGATTTCGAAGATATGCTGTTTAAAGGCCACCCCCTTGGACGGAATATTCTTGGTACACCTGCAAACATTAAGAGGTTTTGCACCAAGGACATTCTTGCTTTTATGAAAAAAAACTATGTTCCAGGGGAAATAGTTATTGCTTCCGTTGGAAATATTGATTTCAAAAAACTGGTTTTGATCGCCCGGAGGTATTTCTCAGAAATGACGTTGTCCATAAGGAGCAATTCCCGGCAGGGTTTTACGGATTATCAACCCCGGAAGAATACAATAAAACGCAAGATTTATCAAACGCACAGTATCATTGGTACAACAGCTTATGCACTTACTGACGAGAAACGGTACACCCTTGCATTCCTGAATAATATCCTGGGAGGACCAGCCCTCAATTCAAGACTGGCCATTGCACTCCGTGAGAAAAACGGACTGACTTACCATATTGAATCCAACTATCATGCGTTTACAGATACCGGTATTTTGACAATCTATTTCGGAACAGATAAGCGCGCGCTTGATAAAGCTACAGACCTGGTGTTCCGGGAGACTGAAAAACTCAGGAAGCAGAAACTTGGTATTGCTCAGCTGCAGAGAGCAAAAAAGCAACTGATCGGACAGCTTTCCATCGGGCAGGAGTCAAATGTAAACCGGATGCTAACTATAGGGAAGAGTTATCTTAGTGTGAATGAGTATATTCCACTTGATATGATTGTTGCAAAAATTGATAGGATAACGCCGGAACAACTTCAGGATACTGCAAATGAAATCCTTGACCCTGCCCGTTTGAGCAGCCTTGTATTTGTGCAATCAAATTAGCGATATGGTACCTCCAGAGATCGAAAATTACGCGGAAGAGCATACTTCACCGGAATCTCCTTTGTTATCAAAGCTTAACCGGGAAACACATCTCTCGCAGGTCTATCCCCGCATGTTGTCAGGCCACATTGAAGGTACATTTCTCAGGATGATCTGCAACATCCAGAAACCCAGGCGGGTGCTTGAAATAGGTACATTTACAGGGTATTCCGCCATCTTCATGGCCATGGGATTGCCCGAAAACGGAATATTGCATACGATTGAGGTGAATCCGGAACAGGAGGAGATCATTACCAGGTATATACATGAAGCAGGGCTTGCCGAAAAAATAGTCTTACACATTGGCGATGCAATGGAAATTATTCCTTCCCTGAATGAGAAGTGGGACCTGGTTTTTCTGGATGCAGACAAGCCCAACTACCTTCAGTATTATAATATACTTTTTGAAAGGCTGAAACCAGGAGGAATTTTATTAGCGGATAATGCCTTGTGGGACGGGAAGGTCTTAAAAGTAAAGGAAAGAATGGATGCGGATACCACAGGGATTGCGGAGTTCAATGATTTTATCCAGAATGATGAACGGGTGGAAAACGTACTATTGCCCGTAAGGGATGGAATTATGGTTGTTCGCAAAAAAGCCTGAACAATACATCACACCTTGTATTCGTAGTTCACCTTTCCAAGCTCCTCATTTGCTTTGATGATCTTGGTTTTCAAATCCTCTTTGAATTTTACCAGCTTTTGATGAATGGCGGGATCGGCCGTTGCAAGAATCTGGGCGGCAAGAATAGCTGAATTCTGGGCGCCATTGATGGCAACGGTTGCAACGGGTATTCCGGGGGGCATCTGTAAAATAGCCAGCATTGCATCCAGGCCTTCCAGTGAAGATTTGATCGGAACACCGATCACCGGAATTGGAGTAATGGCTGCGATTACACCGGGTAGATGAGCAGCCATACCTGCAGCGGCTATGATTACACGGATTCCGCGGTTATATGCACCCCTGGCAAATTCCTCGACTTTTTCCGGTGTACGGTGTGCCGACAGGGCATTCATCTCGAAGGGAATCTGCATCTCGTTCAGAAACTTTGCTGCTGCTTCCATAACCGGCAGGTCGGAAGTACTTCCCATGATTATGCTGACTTTTGGTTCCATTTGATTACCTTTGCTGTGATTGAACAAAAATAATATAATTTTGATCTGCTTATGCTAACCGTAACCGTCAAAGACAAGGAATTTGAGATTTCAATTCCTGCTTCCGAAATCGACATCGCTGTCCAGAAAATTGCCGACCGGATCAATATGGACTACGTGGATAAAAATCCGATATTTCTTGTCATTCTTAACGGCTCATTCATGTTTGCGGCAGACCTTGTGCGTAAAGTCAGAGTTCCTTGCGAGGTTTCGTTTGTTAAATACACTTCCTATGAGGGAACAAAATCAACCGGAAACCTGAAAGACCTGATCGGCTTAAACGAAGAGGTAAGGGGGCGACACCTGATTATTGTAGAGGATATTGTGGATACCGGGTTGACACTGGATAAAATCATGGAAAAACTTCAGGATTTTAAACCGGCGGACATCCGGCTCGCCTGTTTCTGTTTTAAGCCGGAGGCCTTTGAGAAGTCATTTAAAATTGATTACCTCGGAATGGAGATACCCAATGATTTTATCGTTGGCTACGGGTTGGATTATGATGGATATGGCCGGAATCTCCCTGATATTTACAAGATACTCGAGTCGTAATTGTTAATTCCTGTTGCATAAATAGTAAAACACAAATCACAAATATACCCCTCCTATGTTCAATCTCATCTTATTTGGCCCGCCGGGCGCAGGAAAAGGAACCCAGGCAGTAAAAATCGCAGAAAAATATGGCTGGATCCATGTATCTACTGGTGATATTCTCCGTTCAGAGGTGAGCCAGGGTTCGCCTCTCGGACTTAAAGTTAAAGCGGTTATGGAAGCAGGCCATCTTGTTTCAGATGACCTTCTCATTGCAATTATGGAATCGGTTTTTCTTAAACACGCCGATTCTAATGGATTTGTCCTGGATGGATTCCCACGAACCCTTAAACAGGCCCAGGAATTGGATGTGATGCTACAACGTCTTGGACATTCCATAACTATGGTTCTTGCCCTGGAAGTCAACGAAGAGGAACTTGTGAAGCGGTTGCTTAAGCGTGCGCAGGAGCAGGGCCGGAAGGATGATACGGAGGAGGTCGTGAAAAACAGGCTTGTTCAGTATCACCATCATACTAAACCATTGATTGATTATTATCTGGATAAAAAACTTTTCAACGAAGTTTTCGGTGAAGGTTCAATTGATGATATCTTTTCTCAGCTCTGCCAGGTTATCGGCATGTAATCATACTTGTCCTTATTAGAAGTTTGAATCTTTGCCAATTTACCTTTACGTATTTGAAATATGTCGGAATCCAATTTTGTTGATTATGTGAAGGTCTTTTGTGCTTCCGGTAATGGTGGGGCGGGATCAAGGCATTTTCTCCGTACGAGATCAAATCCTCACGGAGGTCCTGACGGAGGAGACGGGGGAAGAGGCGGTCACATTATTTTAATGGCAAACAGCCAGCTTTGGACGCTGATACACCTGAAATTTACAAAACACCTTAAAGCGGAGCATGGTGAACATGGAGCCAGGCAGTTGATGCATGGTGCTAATGGAAAAGATGTTGTTATAGAAGTCCCTTTAGGTACCGTTGCCCGCGATGCTGAAACCGGGGAGATTCTATGCGAGGTAACTGAAAATGGTCAGAAAGTGGTGCTGGTACCAGGTGGAAGGGGTGGATTAGGCAATGACCATTTTAAGTCTGCTACATTTCAGGCACCGAAGTTTGCTCAGCCGGGTGAGCCCGGTATTGAAACCTGGATCGTACTGGAATTAAAACTTTTGGCCGATGTGGGTTTGGTTGGATTCCCAAACGCAGGGAAATCCACCTTGCTTTCTGTGATATCCGCTGCAAAACCCCAGATAGCAGATTATCCCTTTACCACACTTGTACCCAATCTTGGTATTGTAAGCCATGAGAGTAACCGATCCTTTGTGATGGCGGATATTCCTGGCATTATTGAAGGTGCACATGAAGGAAAAGGTCTGGGGCTTCGATTCCTTCGTCATATTGAGAGAAATTCCCTTTTGCTTTTTATAATTCCGGTCGACAGCAATGATATTGCAAAGGAGTATACAATCCTGTTGAATGAATTAAAACAATTCAACCCGGAACTTCTGGATAAAACAAGGGTCCTTGCTTTAACCAAATCGGACCTTGCTGATGCCGAAATTACTGCCGAGATAAAAAATGACCTTCCGGATATTCCATACATATTTATTTCTTCTCATAAAAAGCTTGGGTTGAACCGTTTGAAATCCATGCTGTGGAATGAACTAATCCGGGTCAATAGCTGAAGCCTTGATCAGATTTCTGGATCATATCGATAAAACCGCTTTCCTTTTTCTGAATGGGATGCATACCCCCTGGCTGGATTACATTATGTTTCATGCCACGGATCCCATTTACTGGCTGCCTGTATACCTTTTTTTTCTGTTCCTGGTAATCCGGAAGTACAGGTGGAACACCTTGTGGATCATCCTTTTTATTGCCATTATGATCCTCATCAGCGATCAGATGACGAACCTGGTCAAAGAACTGACCCATCGTTTACGGCCCTCCCAGGAGTCGGGGTTGGTGGTACATCTTGTAAATGCTTACAAGGGTGGAAACTATGGGTTTTATTCTGCCCATGCCTCAAACAACTTTGCCCTGGCGCTTTTTTTAATTGTCGTGCTTGGTAGGTATTACCGTTTTATCTTCATCCCACTTTTACTCTGGGCCCTGCTGATGTCCTATACTCGGATTTACCTTGGCGTTCATTATCCCGGTGATATCCTTGCCGGAATGGTTGTGGGGTCGGTCATCGGTTTTATGACAGGGAAAATCTGCCTTAGGGCCATCACCAAATAGGAGCATTGACGCACTTCACCATCTTCCTGACGCAGGTCATTGACATGTGCCGACTCATCAGCAATTTGCAATTTGTTATTTGCGATTTATGATCAATGCTCATTGATCCTTAGGCAAATCAGTCATTGATTTTGTAACTGATCCCAGCATTTATTATTCCATAAGTGCCGAAACCGAATTCAAAAAAACCTCCAAAAGCTCTTCCGAAACGAATTCCCATTAAGGTTAATTGACCTCCCGGATATAACTTCCTGTCGGTGTATTCGTCTGGGCCGATCTTCCCCTTTGAAAAATTAACCGTGATGCCGATGCCTACCCCGGAATATAATTTAATGGCTGGCTTGTTCACATAGCAAAACTGTACACGTGCCATTCCATTTAAAAGGTTATCGTGATTAGAGAGGGAGACCACGGTATCGCTGGTCGCATAACCGGAATTGTTGATTACATAATGCGCCTTACCCGTATAGGAAAATTGCTGGAAACCAAACATAAATCCCAGCGAAATAACACGGTTAAGTGTTCGTCCATAACCCACAAAAAAAGTCCCTGCTGAACTTGGGTCGGTGAAAGTTTTACTTGTGAGGTAACCGTCATTATAAGCATACATATCTGTTATATAATCACTGCCATGGCTCATTCTGCCTGTGAAATAGAAAAGTGAGCCGGCCCCGTATCCTCCGTAAACCTCATTAAAGAGGCTTGCCTGGTTTGTTTTTTCAGTGTTTTGAGTAAAGGCTGATTGTGAAATTCCAATCAGCATTGCCAAAGAAACAATAATGATCTTTTTCATGGAAGTTTTCGTTAGGGCTTGATTAATACCGTAAATATAAATAGAAACACCAGAATTTCAAAGAAACATCCCGGTTATAATAATTTTGTAAATCATTGAATTCTCTGGTTAATAAATTTAAAATAAAGATATGCAATGCTTTACTTGTACTCTTTTTTTGTTTTCTGTGTTTCCAAAGAGTTTTTTTTTACTGTTAAAACGGACGAAATATTTTTTAGGTACGATTATTGTAGAGAATATGCATCACTTTAAAAACATTAGTTATGAAACGCCAGGTCCTTTTTTTGAATGCAGTATTAATTGTTTTGGCATTTCCACTATTTACCAATGGTCAGCGTACAAGTCACTGGCCAAAAATTATATCAGAGAACGGGATTAAAACTGCCGTATTCCAACCTAAAACGGAGTCGTTAAATAAAAATATTCTAACCGCTCATGCTGATGTTTCTGTAAGGTCGCAGGAGGATCCCGATCCCGTATTTGGTACCATCTGGTTTACAGGAATAATCTCTGTAAAAGGCGATAAAAAAATGTTGTCGCTGGAAACGATGGATATAACCGATGTGAGAATTCCTGATCTTACAGATACTATTAAATTAATAAGGTTGAAATCATTACTTGAAAGAGAATTACCGCTTTCGGGTGTGGTTTTTAACCGGGACAGCCTGACGGCCCAGGTGGCGAACTATTTGACTCAAATAACTGGAAGTACCGCCCTGAATACAGCTCCTCCGAAAATTATTTATACCAGCAGGCCAACTCTGCTTGTGATTGTTGATGGTGATCCGAAACTGGGTAAAATTGAGAACAGTCCATTAAAACGTGTGGTTAATACGCCGTATGTGATTGTTTATAATGAGAATGACAGAAATTATTACCTGAATGCAGATAAGTATTGGTACAACTCACCGGAACTGACAGGAAACTGGAAATATTCTGATAAGGTACCCGCCGCTGTTGCCGAAGTTGACCGGCAGATGAAAGCGGATGCAGCAAAAGATAACAATTCAGTTGAAACCGGGAATTTTGCTTCACCGCCTGAAGTTATTGTAAGCACGACCCCCGCAGAATTAATCCAGACAAACGGAGAAGTTGATTTGCAGCCGGTCGAAGGGACTACGCTTTGGTATGCAGCCAATTCCGGTGATAATATCTTCAAGGATCCTCAGGGTGGCTTTTACTACATACTCTTAAGCGGGAGATGGTATACAGGGAAATCCCTGGATGGTCCTTGGGCTTTCGTTCCTTCCGATCAGTTGCCCAAACAGTTTTCAAATATCCCTGAAGGCTGGGAAAAGGACAATGTTCGTTCCAGCATAGCGGGAACCTGGGAGTCGCATGATGCTGTTAAGAATGCCGAGGTTCCGCAAACTGCGAGGGTTGACAGGAAAAGTGTGATTTCTTCCATTTCTTATGATGGTGACCCTGATTTTCAGCCTGTAGATGGAGTTCAGAACACCTGGTATGCTTCCAACACCTCCTCCTCAGTGTTGAGGATTGGGAATGTATATTACTGTGTGGATAATGGTATCTGGTATGTTTCCAATGGTCCTTATGGTCCATGGCAGGTTGCGACCGACAGGCCGGGAGAAGTTGAGCAGATTCCTGCAAGCTGTCCTGTTTACAATGTGAAATATGTTTACATCTATGACGTGACCCCGGAATATGTATACATGGGTTATACTCCGGGATATACCGGATGCTATGTTTTAGGCTCAACAGTGATTTATGGAACAGGATACTATTATACGCCCTGGTATTCCCAGGTATATTATCCCCGTCCGTTTACGTGGGGTTTCAGCATGACCTATGATCCTTGGAGCGGGTGGTGTTTTGGATCCAATAATTACTGGGTGGGTTATTCGCAGGGTTATTATGACGGCTACAGAGATGCCAGGCATGATCATCATCACCATGGAGGTTGGTGGGGCCCTTCGAGTTTCCGCCCCCCGGCATATTATTCACACCACGGGCATGACGGCAGCCACATCAATGGCCGTCATAATCCTTCTGATAACAGGGGAAGTGTTCGCCCGGGAAGTTTGTACAATGACAGGAAGGATGTAAGAAACATTGGTAAAAACAGCCAGTACACCAATGATGCAAATAAAAAGGTGCCGCCGGGTTCGTATTCAAACGGCCGTTCTGATATCCAAAATACAGGGAAGGTATTTCCTTCCGGAAATTCCATGACTAATCCGGGCGGGAAAGGAACACCGGGACCCACTGGTAAACCCATTAACACAAATGGAAACCTGGGTAATGAAAAGGTCCGTCCGGGCAGTCAGCCATCCGGAAAACCCGGAACAAACGATAATAATACAACCGGCCCTTCCGGGAAACCAATTAATAATAACCAGGGCTCAAATAATAATGGAAAAGTCCGGCCCTCCGGTAATGTTTGGGGTACTCCCGGTGATAATAGTAAAACAGGCCCGACCGGTAAACCCATCAATAACCAGGGGAATACCCGTGGTGAAACGGTTCTCCCGGGAGATCAACCAAGAGGTAAACCAGATGGCAATGATAATAACAAGACAAATCCGGGAGGGAGACCAATAAATAATCAGGGCGGTTCAGGCGTTAACACTGAAAAGGGGAGGCCGGATTACCAGCAAAATAACAGCAACCGGTATGCACCTCAGCCCTCTACAAAACCGTCACCACAGCCTACCGTACAACCACAAACCAGACCTGGAAATCAGCCTTCCGGTCAACCATCCGGTAAACCAGGACAACCATCCAATACAAAACCTTCCGGGAAAACGGGTCAGCAGACCAAGGAAGCCCCGGGAAAAAGAGACGGCAAGTAATGAATGAAAGGTTTTATTTATAAAGGCAAAGATAAGCTGTGTCAGAAGTAACCCTGACTTTAAATTTCTGATCCTTTGCCACCCTGAAGGAAGTGAATGGTTGAAATTCATTCCAGTTATCATCTCCGGGAAGTTGAACCATCATTTTTCCGGAAATGACGGTCATGATTTCCTCTGTGGATGTTCCAAATTCATAATCACCCGGTGCCATGACGCCAATAGTTGCAGGACCTGCTTCCGGTGAAAAGGCAAAAGATTGAACCTTACCTTCAAAATAGATGTTACTTGTAAACATGTTTTTTTCGCAAACTTAAATGAAAAATAAGTAAAAGACAGGGAAAACCACGGCGAGCACATGCCGCTCGGAATAGATTATCTCAAGGCCCACGAAGTCTGTAAAATGGCAGCCGAGAAAGAGAAGGCCGTGGTCTTCCCGCCGTTT
>Ga0118677_10001616_pt1 | contig 47318 bp, 52 predicted proteins | sample AliMusrvi5mmetaG_FD_86154 | JGI IMG/M metagenome (GOLD analysis project Ga0118677, IMG submission 86154) | reverse complement strand
TTACGGATATAAGAACTTTAATAATTATAGGCTGAGGCTGCTAAATGCTTGCTCATGAAGCCTTACAAAACAATACCCACTATGAAATGAGAAGAACCTCAGTTATTACTTATCGGTAGAAACGAGTAATAACTTTAAGGAATATAATTTTAATAGTTATAGAGTCATATTCGGGGTGTTTTGTATCAGATTGAAATTGTTGAACTAAAAAAACTGGCGTCCTCAGATAGAAGCTTTTAGAACTTCTTGTATTGAGTATGCTGCCTGAAAAGCCTTGAAAACATTGGGCTTTCGTAAAACTGTCTAAGAAAAACAAGGACGCCCAAGCAGAAATTATCGAACCAACATAGCTTAAGATAGATGAGGGAAATACCACGAGAATATACTCCTTGCATACCCCCCCCGATTTTTGGTATAGTGTGCACATCAAAAAATCAAAGGAGGGAATTATGAGAGTGTTTATTTTGTTTTTGTTTTTATTGGTGAGTGTTGCTTCATATGCCGTTGAATGCAAGATTTCAACATATGACGAAACCAAAACAACTGAAACGTGGGGTAGAACGCTAGTAGCGACCGTGAATAGCGTTGTTGTCACCTTGCCACTCAAAGATAAAATTGATGGCTGTCCTACGGTGTTAGAAAAAACTGACACATCGGGAGGACTGAAAACAAGTTATCTTACATGGTTAGATAAAGTGGACAGCACTATGGAATATCCTTGCGTATATCAGCCTCAGGACTGTGCCACCCCCTACACACCTAAAGTTGGGTTAAAAAGAATAAGTATATATGAATGTAAAAAATAGAGCTCGATAAAAAAACAAGCATAAAAAAGGCCTTACATCGTCTAAGATGTAGGGCCTTAAAATTCTTATTACAGTTTTCTTAACTTTGGTTCGATAGTCCCGTCTGGGGTGTTTTGTATCAGATAATGTCTAAGAAAAAGGGCTTGTCTGCAACAATGCAAGCAAGCCCTTCTTATCGTCGGTTAAGCTGTTCTAGCTGTCCTCACTGGCATCTCAATAATGTTGTCCTCTCTCGTCGCTACGGACTTTGTCGTCCCTGTAAGTTTGCCGTAGATTCCTCCACCGACGGCCATGCAGAAACCGCTAAACACTGATGTTGCTGCAAGTAGAATCACTTGTCCTGTTGTACTCTGCAAAAAAGGAACATCTTTTTTCCCGATCGAAACTGTTTTTTCGTTCATAAAACCCTCCTATAGGTTTGTTTATAGAGGCTGTAATTCCAGCTCCCTTGTCTATCTTATTCCTTAAAACCCCCTATAAATGGCACTTTTACGACGCTGTTACGTCGCTATTTAACCACCTGTATAAGTTCGCTTCAGATGTATTGTATCTCTCTGCAATGAACCTTTTCGTCGATCCGTTAGCAATGAGAGCCTTTATTTCAGGCTTGTATTGGTCCAGTCGGCTTGTTCCGCTGCCGATAGGACGACCGAGCTTAACACCATTGTCTTTTCTAAACTTCAATGCTTCTTTAGTACGCTGAGATATTAAATCTCTTTCTATCTCAGCCGCCAAAGAATAAGCCATAGCGACGATTTTACTCTGGAGGCTATTGTTTAAATTCCAATTGCCTTTTATAGAGTAGACATTGATGCCTTTTTGTATAGAGACTGACAGCAGTTCCATAATCTCTAGCATAGAGCGTCCAAGCCGGGACAGTTCTGAGATAATAATATTGTCGCCCTTACCAAGTGAGCCTATGACTTCTGCTATTTTTCTTTCCTTCCAAGACACCTTGCCGGAGATAATCTCCTCGACGAACTCAACTTTACCGAGCTTGTTGTTGTGTGCCAGCATCAGAAGTTCGGATTTATTTTTTTCTAAGTCCTGATCCTGAGTTGAGACTCTTAAATATGCGATTGTTTTCATGCGTTTCTCCTCTATCTCCATTGAATAGGTCTATAACCGGCTTATAATGGAGAAATCTCTCCAGAATAAATAGGCGTTTTCAGATGTGATAGTTATTTACTATAAACGAACGTTTTTACTGGAGACTGATATTGCTTCGAATTATTTATTTGTTGAGTTGAGTTGAGTGCAGAAGCTGCCCCCATACTGTGTGTATTTAATTCAGTGTTTTGTTTTCTTTAACACATAGATAACCCATGGTGCTATTTTTGTTTCATTGATCCAATTGTATGGTTCTTCTGCTTTGCCCAGCGGGTTGTGTGTTGTAACCAAATTCAACTTGGCCGTATTAAAGCATATTTTGTAATCATCGTCGGTCCATAAAATATCAACACACGGTCTTCGATCCTCAACATCCGTAATTATGTCGTATACTTTGTCGCCGCTTTTTGCCAATTTATTTTGTGGAAAATCTTTTGTAGAAAATGATGCCCATTCATTTACATATAGCTCAGGGGTTGAATCAAGAAGGATCATTGTTCCTTCGGCATTTAATAAATTTTTAAGCCCTTTCATAATATTTGCCCTGTTATCTACACCAGGAATATTATCAAAAGTGAAAATAGATATTATTAGATCATAGCTGTCTTTTTCAAGATTACTAAAATCACTATTTTTAATAAGCTGATAACTACCATTGGGATCTATTACCCTTGCCTTATCTAACATATCCTTAGATATATCGACGCCAGTAGCATCAAATCCATGTTTTTTAAGAAATCTAGTTGAACGCCCTGTTCCGCATCCAAAATCTATAGCCTTTCCACTTGTTTTTGTCACATGTTCACTAAATATTTCTGGTAGATCTCTGTAGGCTAAATAATAGTCGTTTGGAAATTCCAATTTGGAATACGCATCTGAGTATATATCGTCCTCATAAACATTTTTAAAAACCACAGATTTTCTCTCCCTATGAGAATTGCCATTACTATATCAAAAGCCTTTGCAAAATCTATCGGAAAAATATAAGAGGCTGATGCTGTGGGGAAAGGGACAACACCAGCCTTGAGGACTTACCGTATTCTTGCCTCTCTGAAATATGCCAATCTAGTTCTCGCCTTGAACTTCTCAAATTCGACTATGGTTGCAACAACATCTTCGGTGTTGAGGGTATCAAGTCTTTTTTCGCCTACTGGATTCTTGCCAACAAATCCAAACCACCCTAGTAGTGCAAAAAGCATTGGTCCCTTATGTGTGCTAAATACACGAGGATCATCCGCATCGCATAGGTATGATTTGAGCGTCTGTAATAGCTTTGGATTCTGATCCTCCGTGAAAGAGAGTGAGGTCATCGCTGCGAACACTATTAGAAGTTGAAACATTGTTTTGTCTAAGCTCATTATTCTTCCTCCGTTTACCCTCGACCATCTGGTTTAAGATATTGATCACGTCAATTTCCAGCGGGCTAATTTTTGGCAGGTCAAAGAATTGCTTTGCACTAATTACGTCTTCTGGGTCGATCGTTTGTAGCCCGTAGGACTCAAAATATTTATCAAACCTTCTCGTCATCATTAGATGGTAAAGACTATAGAGGCTGATTATGCATTGCGGAAAATCTTGATGATAACTGCAAACTTCCTCTATCATTTGCATTCGCTGGTAACATAGGTCTTGAATTTTTCTGATATCTCCTTGATTCAATTTTAGGTACCTCCTTAAGTGTAATTGGAAAGATCAGCGATGGCATATAGAGCCATGCGTTGATCTTACAGATTTTGACTAGATCAGGATTTATGTCCTGCCCAGATAATTTAATGGAATAGTTAGATGCTGCTAGCAACATCCTACCGGTTCCTACACAGGGTTCATGCACTGTATCTGTTAGTTTTGGTTGGCTTATGCTTGTCAGCAAGTTACAAATGGACATCGGTGTTGAAAAGAATCCAGATTTTTCCCTACCACTTTTTGAAATAATCTCGGTCTCGTAAAAATGACCAACCCAGTCTCCTGGCTCTTCAAAAAAAGGCTCTAACTTAAAATTAGCTTCCAGATGTTTTGTATCAAAGCTTAACGCTTTAACAGAGCTATCCCCAAAGCTGTAGAGTAACCAATCAAGCAACTTATGGAAGCTCTCCCTATCATACGGGTCAACACATCGTTTAATGACCTTGTATGGCTCCGCTGATTCGTTAAAGTTTTCTGCAAAACTAATTTTTGGAATAGGCGTTACAGGAACTTTATCTCTAAGTAATGCAAAGCTCCACCAACGCCAGCGTTCTGATAGATCGCAGAGTTTAATACGTAGCCACCCATGGCTCTTGCTAAAAGATTTTTCGGCAATTAATTTGTCAGAATATTTCTGAAGATAATACGACGACACGTCAATGCACCTCCATGCAAAGTTAGTTTGCCTTTTATAAATGAATGAATGCTAGGCGCTGGGTTAGAAGAAGTACGATTGTGCTGAACCATTGTTGCCACCAAGTAAATCAGGTCGTTTGTTGCTACCGAATGACAACGGCTCTACCGGCGGCTCACTCATTGCGAGCAATGTTCCAAGAGAAATCATCATACCCCCTAGTAGCATGGCAATATTTCCCACTAATACAAGTCGCTGAGCGTTGTTCAAACTTTTAAAATCCATCATTTTTTGTTTTTTTCTCCTTTTAAACATTGATTTTTAAGTCGCTGATAATAATATTATACCTCCCATTATCTTATACCAGCGGATACACTCGTTGTGTAACAGCGACGTAGTATGATAATAAATTTCATAATTTTGTTAAAGAGTGAACACACCTGTCTAAACTTTTGCCAGGGGCTAATGGCAAAGGTTTTTGTGGTCAATCAATAAATACCTAGCAAAATTAGACAGTTGAATGAGGGGTAAGGTAATGGCATAGTTATTGCTTCAAATATAGGAGATAGAGGGCTATGACTATTTTTTGGAGGATTAAACCATGAAGAGATTATTTGGATTATTGGTTGTGATTTTTATTGCAAACATGGGTCAGGCTTTTGCAACAGATTGTACCGTTGGTGCAGAAGTTAAGGATGGAACTACAGTTATTGGATATGCTTTTTATTGCAAAGATAATTCAGAGAGCCAGAAACTTTTAGCAAAGTCGACTTTTGAAGCGTACTTTGGTACAAAACTCGTAGGGCTAATGGCGGCACCTCAAGATCAGGGAAAAATGAAATGGAGTGATGCATATAGCGTAACAGGAGTAACTGCGACTCATGTGGGTGGTGGGATTAGTAATACGATTGCCCTCCGAAAGGAAGGATTTCCGGCAGCTAACTTATGTTATGATAAAGGACAGGGTGATGCGAGCATTTGGCAAACTCAATGGTTCTTGCCGTCAAAGGATGAATTAAACCTGATGCATAAAGAGCTATTTTCAGATGGCAATAATAAGGGTAAGTTTAGCGATGATTGGTACTGGAGTTCTTCTGAGGTCGATGTATTCTACGCTTGGATCCAGGTTTTCACCAGTGGCACTCAGCGCCACGACTTTAAGGACGACCACGATGTCCGTGTCCGTTGTGCTCGGGCTTTTTAACAATTTATCAATTTAACCATTTTCTTTGTGGGGGATATCAAGGGGGCTGTTAAAGCCCCCTTGAAGTTTTAAGATGGCACTATACTACGACTTAAAAGTTTTTAAGGATGTCTATTCACTGATACTTAAAATATTCGAGTACACACAGAATTTTCCCAGAGAATATAAATACACTCTTGGTCAGGATATGAAGCGTGATGCCATAGTTTTGGTTCGGAGTATCTATCGAGCGAACAAGGCTAAAAATAAGACGGAATACCTTGAAGCTTTTCTGGACGACTTTGAGATAATCAAGCTAGAAATACGATTATGTGTTGACATGAGAATACTATCAATTAAAAAACAGGCTGAGCTTTCGGTGTTGATGGACAGCATCGGGAAGCAAGTTACAGGTTGGCGAAATGCTGGTCTGTAACAATAGCCGGAATTTCGATTGGCTAAGGCCGTCGAAAGTGAGCAAGGTTTTTGTTTAAAAGCGATAAAGGGACTGCTCGAACAAGAGAGTAGTTAAACAAAATGAACGAGAAATGCTTTTCGTCCATAAAAACGCCTTTATGGCAACTGGAGTTCTTCTGAGAACGACAACAACAACGCATGGAACCAGAATTTCAACAATGACAATCCAACCAATGTCAATCAGAACAACAACAATAAGAACAACACTAACAATGTTCGCTGTGCTCGGGATTTTAAACAAAGCCTACTGTGAGCCCAGGTAAAAATATCTGGGCTCATTTTTCTTGCTATTATGCAATTAAGTTTATTTCCGGAAGAAACCACAGGCTCTATTTCTATTGAAGAATTGTTTCAATCGTATATCAGTTGTAGACGACTTAAGCGCAGTACCGCTAACGCTGTCGCTTTTGAGATAGATTACGAAAGCAATTTAGTAACACTCTGCGAAGAAATAAACAACGGCACATATCAACCCGGTAGGTCGATAACATTTATCGTAGAGAGGCCAGTAAAGAGAGAAATCTTTGCAGCAGACTTTAGAGACCGAGTGGTACATCACCTCATTATCGGAAAGCTTAATTTTCTTTTTGAGGAGGAATTCATTCACGACAGTTATGCTTGTCGCATCAGTAAAGGGACACATTTTGGAATACAGCGTATAAATAGATTTATACGCCAATGTTCACAAAATTATTCTCAGGACTGCTACATTTTAAAGTTGGACATAAAAGGGTTCTTTATGCGTATAGATAAAAAGATCCTTTTTGAAAAGTTGAAGGTGTTTATTGACGAGAAATACAAAGAACAGGACAAAAACCTTGTTATTGAGCTTTGTCGAAAAGTGATTTTCTATGACCCGACAAAAGAGTGTATTATCAAAGGAAAGCAAAAGAATTGGCATGGCTTGCCGTATGACAAAAGTCTTTTTCACACCCATAAAAATTGCGGCCTTCCAATAGGAAATCTCACCAGCCAGATCTTTGCCAACTTTTATATGAACTCATTTGACCATTTTATAAAGCATGACCTAGGGATTAGATATTATGGTCGCTATGTTGATGATTTTGTAATAGTGCATCCTGATAAGGAGCACCTAAAATCATTAATCCCGAGGATTAAAAGTTTTCTGGAATTAAGATTGGGACTTACCTTGCACCCAAATAAAATATATCTTCAGCATTATACAAAAGGTGTTAAATATCTTGGTGCAGTAATAAAGCCACACAGAATATACATAGCAAACCGCACTAAAGGTAATTTTTATGAAGCCATTGAGCGACTAAATCTAATAGCGATGGATCATAAACCCACCAAAGAAGAAAAGGATCATTTTTTAAGCAGTATGAACTCGTATCTCGGTATTATGAAACACTATAAGACGTACCGTCTACGCAAACATATTATTATCAAAAACCTTTCAGGCTGGTGGTGGAAGTCTGCTTATTTGAGCGGTGGAGTACATAAATTTTCGTTAAAAAAAGAACATGAGTCTAGATGAACGCTAAAGAACCAGCATTTTCTTCGTCCACGGCCCTCTTTACGTCCTGCCTCGTCCTTTCATCTACGTCGTCAACTACTCCATTAGCTATGGATGTAGCGTACCATGTTAAAGATTTCTTATAATTCCTTTTTACACATGCTCCCTCAAAATATAAGCGGCCTAAGTGGTATTGCGCATAAGGATGTCCTTTATATGCTGTCATTTTACACCACTCAAACGCCGCTTTATGAGATTCTTCACCGTCCATTTGTTCATAAATATAGCCCAATGCAGTCATAGAATCTGTGTGACCTTGTTTTGCTAGCTGGAGAAACAGCTCTAGGGCTTTAGATTGTTCTCCAGTATTGTAAAGGAGAACTGCTTCGTTGTATACTTGGTCGTCCAACTCTATCACGTTTACCTCACCTTCTCTAGCCTGTAGGCTTCTACTTCTAACGGATTGTATCTATATGCTCTCGCATGTGACATCTTACGAACCAATCTATTTCGGATGTAGTAATACCCACACAGGAAATAGAAACCTACGATACAGAACTTCCACATTTGGTTTTGGTGCACCATCTCGTGACGGATAGTTTGTTTTGTAGCGTTAGGCTCGACAATGATTATAAAAGGAATGCCGGTGATCCCGATTACACTAAAACCAAAAATTTTACTAGCTATGCTTAGAGGCCAACGCCAATGAATAATAACAGATTTCATATGATTCTTCCTCTTTCATTTTATATTTGCAGCATCTTCTGCATCCGCTTTTCCCATGTGTCTTGTTAATATCTCTACGGTCTGGTCAATAAGCCACTGGTCGCTTTTACCGTAGTTATCCAATTCTAGTCTCTCCACTATTTTTGTACCATGTGAGGGAGTTCCACAACACTCACTGTACCATTTATTACTACCACATTCACAAGCGCTGTCGAAGCAGGTTTCAATGATACCATCGCTGTGTTTTAGGACGTAAATCATTATCATATTAACCTCCGGATTGTTTTATTTAACTGATGCAAACTTTTGTATTAAAAATTGTATCTCTTTTCTCCTCTTTTTTTTGCATTTTACCGAAGAGGTATAAGGCTCCTCCATTTATTAGCGTCCCAATAAAAATAGTACCGGCGTATACCCAGTTGGTCGCTACACCGCCGAATAGTGCTAATAAGCCATGATATGTCCCAAAATAGACGAGGCCTGCAAATACCAAAAACACAATTATACATATAATCGCAATAAGAGCAGCGCCAATAGCTAGAACAATTATAATCCCGAGAATAAATAGCAATATGATCCCAAGTATCACAGCAACCATAGACCCTCATAAAAGGAATAGATTTTTATCTCTAGCCTATCTTTGATAACAGTGCTGATGCTAACCAAGATAAAGCAGCATCAACACAAAAACTTATCGACAAACAACCTGAGTCGTTCCGTCACCCATGTTCTGGTAGTAGCATTGTTGTGTTTGCTGCTGTGTCTGACCAGTATATGGATTCTGATAAGTATAGTGCTCCTGCGTCTGAGCCTGTTGATACTGATACTGTTGAGCAAATACCGACGTGCAACCTAAAAACAAAAACCCTAAAATTAACTTTTTCATCTTAACTGTCCTCCTGAAATTTAAATTTTACTTACTTCACACCCTTGATATCAATCTTCTGCACAGTGATCTCAAACGTACCGGTAAAAATCTTTGTCTTTTGCGTCATTGCCTCAAGCGTCGATGTAAGCGGGTCTTCGCCATACAAAAGATATGATTCTGAAACTCCGAAATACTTTGCTATTTCTCTCAATGTTTTTGCGCTTCTTGGAATTCTGTCTTCATTTCTCAACCAGTCCTGCAACGTCCTCTGTGGTTGGTTTAATTCTTTTGCCAATTTGCGTGCGGATAGCCCTTTGGATCTCATTAACTCTTTTAGATTCTCATTAAAGTTTTTTGACATGATTTAAATCCTTATAACAGATATAGATATTGATTACGAGGCTGATAAAGCGCTCATTTAAGCGGTTTTATGCTCAAATGAGCGTATTACCGCTAGTAAGAATAAACCCAGAAAAGAATTCTAACGAGTCCAAGAAAGGTAACCGCACCAATCAGCGCAAAGGGCAAAAGAATTATGCTCAAAATAAAATTTAACATAAACACCTCCATTTTTAGCTTCAAATATCTTTTACCCAGATCAAGGCAAGAAGTGGCACATCGCTGTATAAAAGAATGGCGCACAAAAGCCGGCAATCTTATCGTAGATGTTAAGAAACGGCCTATGCAAAGCTACCACTTACGAGGTTAGCATCAAATATAGGGGCGTTGTGTCGTTGTGGGGGCTAATATTCAGTAGCTAGACAAAGTCAGTTATTAATCCTGCTTACAACATAAGCATTAACAAAATGTTCCCGGTTCTTTTAATTTTTACCACGCCTTGCACTATTACTGGTAACAACAAAACACTTGTCTCGTCGGGCTTTCATAATTTTGTTCCCAGTGTTCCCTGTTTTTTTGATAAGAGTCTTATATATGTACGTTGTGTATATAGTTGCAAGAATAAAAACCTCTCCATATATAACTATCATTCTTAAAAAAGTGGTATAGTGGGAACATTGATTTTAAACCAGCGACCAATAAGCCTTTCCCTGTTCCCAGTCCTCTTTTTGCACTGGGAACAAGTGGTAACAAATTGCTTAAAGGGCTTCCGCCTCCAGATCACATATTGGATTTTCCTCTGCCACACTCCTACCACCATCTATTACATATAGTTGGTCAAAGACACTTACCTTTACGGCAAAAGTTCTCTGCGTCCCACTCTTCATACGAAATGTTTTGGTATTGTGTCCATCGACATCAGTTTCGGCGAGTAAATCCATCTGCTTTAAGAACTTCCCTATTTCTCTATTGGTATGCTTGAAATTGATATTAGATGCCTTATAAAATTCTGTGACTTTACCAAGACAAACAGTTGGCAATAAATAGACGGCATTCCCTTTTGCTACACCGATGATTTCCTGGCCTTTTTGATTTTCGCTGTTAATGCCAGTTATTACACATTTTCCTGAAGCTACAATTTGTTTTATTGCATCAAGGAACATCTCTCCTGCATTTCTAGACGATGTTTCAATATCTGCTTTAAAAAACCCAGACTCAACTTGCAAGGCTAGTTCATTTACACGATGTTCATACTCACGCTGGGATAAAACACCCTCCGCCAAGCACCAATCAAAAAAGAGTTTTCCGCATACAAAGTTAAATGCATAATTTTCTGCGCATCTGTGAGTGTTGTTTTTGTCAGTTACTACTTTCTTTTTTAACGACTCCAGCTTTTCTGTCCAGAGTTTTTTAGCTGTTTTTGCGTCAACGCTGAACATATATTTTATAAAGTATGGGAGTATGCACGAAAAGGACTCATAATTATCCATAAGAGTGTTATATGCTTTATCGTTTTTTGTAATGTCATCCAGTTCTATTTCTATAAATCTTGCATAAGTAGACGCTTCGGACTCAAATGGATTATTTTCTCCCTCTATAAATGGACATCCTCTGATAGGAAAATCTTTTGCGGTACTTAAGTCGGATCTAAGCCTATTTCTAGCAGAACCATCGTATGCGTTTTGAAAAATTCTGACGTATGCATCAATATTGGGTATTACTGCAATCTTTTGGTCTGATACAGGAAATGGTGCTCCTCTAAAAAAATGTCCCTCTTTTTCAAGATAGTTCGGCGTAGAAGAAGCAGAAGGGATGCTACCATGAGTGATAAAACCAGAACCATATAAAGATAACCCCGCCGTCATTAGCGCTGTTTTTCCACCCCCTGATGGTCCAATAATCATCTGACCTATGTTTTTAATGGCTGGGATTTTTTCTCTTATAAATGGTGCGACCAGATGTGCAAGAATCATGGACATCGGTGCTTTTCTGAATACTAAGAATGCATCCAGGAACATCTTCGTTGCTTTTCTGACTTCTTCCACTTCGGCTATTCTAAAGTCGACAAGAGAAGCCTTGTGTCCATTAGGAACTTGGATTGCATATTCTGTATTAGGAGTAATAGAGTCCTTTGTTATAAGGACACTTTTGGTAATGTAATTGTTATTACTTAAATACCCGCCGGAGGAATAAACAACCTTATCATTATAGGTGCTACATTCGTGAGCCATAAACACTATTAGATCGGTATACTTGCTTGCAAGCTTTGCGCTGCCATGTGTTGCATTCATCACAAGTTCAAAGAACCTTGAATTCATTGAGATGTCTTTGGATGTATATTCTATTGGATATACTACATCAGTGTCCGACATTAGAATTTCCGCCTTAAATATTGTCACGGAATCATCTGCTCCGTTACCGACGAAATCAAAGTCTTTCGCCGTAACGCATTCAAGAAGGTTTATTTTAAAGTTTGTAATCGGGTCATCAATACACTCGTCTTTTTTCCATCGCCTTAAACAATATCTACCATCAAGAAGAACAACAGTTGAACTGCCAATATCTACGCTTGCTGTGGCTTTAGAGGATGGATTTTCTTCGCTATCATTGTCGTTCATATATGCGAAACGAATTGGTGAGGGTTCTGGCCATTGATCCGGGGGAATGTTTTGTGGGTTCTCAACGGTTTTTCCATCAACCATCTCAGTCGGTGCTTTCTTTTGAAAACAGGGATGCTCACCCTTGTCACAAAAATTATTTTCAAACATGTATTTGCAGGTAACAGGCTTGTAGTTGTTGCGTATAGCCTCAGCGATATAACCTTCTAGAATGCGGGAGCCTTTTTTACTATGCTCATCGTGGTCGTCCTCTGGTATCCATTCACCATCTTTTGCAGGAAATGTTTTACGAAGCGCTTCTATACCGTTACGACAATTAATAGCAATATAGACGAGCACCATCCTCTGATCATGTGACACATCCTCACTGAAAGGGTTTTCAACGATCTTATGTATTGCTGGGCAATTTTCTACGATCTTATAAAAGTCGCCGCTTGTTGGGATTTCATATTCAGGTATAGTGGTATTACTTGATCCACGAGATGAAGGATTTACTGATTCTTTAACCTCTATTTTTTTCTCCTTGATGACAGATAACAAAAATTCTTTTGAAGCCTTTGGTCTATGTTCAAGATATTCCCACGCTGCATTTACATTTATCATATTGTTGATACCTCCATTTCTATAGGGATGTTGTTCTCGTCCACGGGGCAACATCTTTCATTCTTTATACGATGCTCCATCATGGGCATTCGTATCAAGTTACCAAGCTGAGATGTCCCGTCTTGTTTTGGAAATATTTCCGGCATCTTTTTCCCGTCGCTGGCAGGGTACATACCAAGTTGGTTAAAACATTCACGCATTATTGCCCTTGCGTATCTGGCCTCTACAGGCTCGGTAAAAAAGATGTAAACATGCCAGCCTTTGCTTTTGCTCCTGAAGATAGTTGGTTCAAAGCCCCATTCTTTTAATTTGCCATACAACTTCTTAACGTCACTGAAAGGTCGATCGTCAAAGTCCGAAGCAACAAAGTAACAGCTTATGCCGTCCTCCAATAATGCATAAACACCATACTCTACGGGATTACCCTTGCTGTCTTTCTCATCGCCGAGAATATGATGCATTCGCATTGTATCATTCCAAGGCTTGTAATTTTTGTTCGTACATTCGCTACAGGTTTTACTTTGTAAGTGAGCACACCTTCCGGGCACTCCGCTGTTGGCACACACGGGAGTAAATGCCGTGGTTCCGTCTTTTTTAGTAATAGTCTTTGGGACGGCTATTGAGTTTCCCTTAAATAGATTCTTTAGCACCTTCACTTTTTCGCCAGTAGTGTATTCCGTCATATAGTTCGGGCCTCCTAGAGAGTTTAGTTCTTTAGCTCTCTATATATGACTGGGTGCCCCCGCAGGTTTTTTATGTTGACTGGCTGTTTTAAACCGTTAAATGTTAATATATGAGTAACGTAGACCTACATTGGAGCAACCCTATCACGGGGAAAGCGCAAGCTACTGGGCTCTCCTTTGACCCAGATAGCCAAGCTGGGTTCAGAATAGTGTTTAACCTATATCAAATGCCACAGCTTTTTAATCTTACCATCGACGCTATATTGGACTGCATAGAGGGGAAAGAAGAAACTCATATACCGGTGGCAAACCTCTTCAACCTATATGTAAATTTACTCTGGCTGGAGACGGTCGAGCATAAAGGCATAGAGGGGTTTGATAAAAGCCTCGATTTTGGTTTCATAGAAAGAATGTCACACAGAAAAGTAAGAACAAAAATAGACACCGACAATGGAGTGCTAACTAATGAATATGCCTCCGCCGTTGATTATAAAGATATTCACGATAGCATAAAATTATTTATAGAAGGCTCCAATCGTAAGTATAAGGACATAACGCCACTACTGGACTCTATGATGCAATGTTCTTTTGGCATACATTGGAGAAAAGATGTGTCGAACGTATTATCTTTTGATGCAGACACATATCAAAATTTTCTATGCAGTATTAATGATGAATACCAACAAGACAGTTCCGTAAAAACAGCAAAGAACAAAAAGGGTGAAGAGATTAATAAATATAAAGAAAAGTTCAAAGAAAAAGCCAATGAAATAGTTAATAGCAAAATATCAGAACAGGACAGACACTTACTTATCAACCAGGGCAAAATATATAGAGGGGTTCTTTATAACGCTGTAGCCAGAAAACTATTTATATCACTTAATCACACACTAAAGTACTCTGAGGATGAGAGATTTTTGTTTAAGGTACTTCACTTTTCCATCCCTTATCCCACTGAGTTAAATCCTCGCTTTGAAATGCCTCCAGCGATGTCGCTAAAAGCATTTAGAGAAGAACTCATCCCTAACTATATAAGATACAAGAAGATAGACTTATCAAAGTTTATGTTGCTGTTACTGTTTTTGAGAAAGAAAGAAACACTTTCACAGGTTATGCCAGAGCTAACTGGATTCTTAAAGTGGTATATGGGATATTATGATCTTAGTGTGCCTGAATCTAATTACAATGAAAAGACATGGCGCAGACAAGAATCATATTCAACGAGTGAAACTGAGTTTGTTCCAAAGGATGCGGAGCCCTCTGTCTATGCTGAAGAATACGGTATAGTATTAGATGGGACCTGTAATTATGGAGATGCTCCCTTTATCTGCCCAAGTTTGGACATTCCGTATACCGAAAGTTTTCCAAGATGGGATATTTTTATCAGCAAAAACCATTTTAAGGATATTGAGGAAGCAAAAAAAGCTATTACCGATAAAATCAAACCCAGAAAGGGTGTTGATGTAGTAGCAAGGGTATTTTCATTCTTAGAGGGTGATTCCCTGCAACAGATTGCAACAAAAGAAGGTGCAAAAAGGCAATCTGTTACTCAATCAATAGAAAAGGTGCTTAATGAGTTTGGCCTTTCTACAAAAGACCTGACTTAATAAAAAAAATCCATAAAAAAACCTGCCCCCCTACCCAGTCATATATGTAGGAACAAAATGACTGGAGGTGGCCGTGTTACAAAAAGAAGAGTTTGTTACCCCTGCGGAGCTATCGAGCAGATTGGGTGTTACGAGAAAAACGATATATCGACTCATAAAAAGAGGAAAACTGAAGTGTCTGAAGGTAGGAAGGTCCCTCAGGCTGGGCGTTAATGACTCTATTAGACGGCTAATGGGGGTAGAGTCATGAACCAGGTAAACCCATTAATATATAATGAAAAAGGTTTAGGTAATGATGAATACACAAAAATAGATGCTGTGTATTCGACAGAAACGCCCCCATCCGACGGTATAAGCAAGGTAACGAAATGGCCAAGGGTCTATACCGATACCCCAACAGGTGAGCCCATCTCTTTAACAGAGGAGGAATTTAAGAATATGGTTGAGCTGTATCACATGCTGGCAGCGATTCGCGACAGAAATAAGACGCCTGCGTAGAAGCCCTCGAACCCGAAAGTTCTTGCATGTTTTTGTGGAATAAATATTATCAAAGGAGGATAACAAAAAAAAATGAATGAATGGATGGGGAAAAACAATAAAACCATGGCAATTTTAAGGGTCAGTGGTCGCAGACAGGAAGGTAATACTTCACACGAGACACAAGAGAACAAGATTAAGGAATATTGTAAGGAGAATGGTCTTAGCATAGTAGAGACGGTTAGGATCGTCGAGTCAGCGAAGGATTCTAATTTAAGAGTTAAATATCAAGGTGCAATAAAAAAGGCTATAAAAGACAATATTAGACACGTTGTTTTTTATATGTACGATAGAGAAACACGTAACCTTAGGGATAATGAGCAAAATGAAGAATATGTTAAAAAGGAAAAATTAGTAATACACTACGCCAACGACAATAAAGTTCTCTATGCTGGCAGTTCTGATTCAGATTTCTTTCTGAGAGATATAAATGCTGCAGCAAATAAAAACTTTATAAGGAACCTAAGGACCAAGACAATGGACGCTATGAAAACCAAAGCCAAGAATGGATGGTTCCCAAGTAATCACGTTCCTCTCGGCTATGCTCTCCAAAAAACAAAGGACAGCGAAGGTAAAGAGTTAAAGAGAGGCTCAATAATCGTGCCTGATCCGAACATCAGTAATGTTAAATGGGTACAAAGAGAATTTGAACTACGAGCACAGGGCTTTTCTTATGAGAAAATAAGAAAGGCTTGTATTGATGAAGGTCTTGTTCCTATAAATAGGATTACTCAATATAGCCTTTCTTCCGTCGAAAGAAGACTAAAAAATAAGTTCTATGCCGGTTATTTCGATTGGCAGGGAGAAGAATATCAAGGGAAACACGGACTCATAATTCCACAAAAGATACTCGATACTGTTTCTGATAATCCTAAGAGAAAGGTCGTTGCATTCATAAGAAAAGATGCCCCATTTGGAAGTGGTTGGATTAAATGTGCCGATCCTAATTGTGGCTGTAATATCGTCTATGATCCTAAAAAGAAGAAGATAAAAGAATCTGGGGAGACCAAAATCTTTCCATACTACCATTGCACCAATAGTAAAAGGGTACACGCAACACAGAAGGGCATGAATGTGTCAGAAAACAAAATATGGGAACAGCTGGACCCTGCTATTGACGCTATAACGATCACAAAACAGATGGCTGATGACATTTCTGAGGCATTGAATGAAACACACCTTAAGGTAAAAAAAGCTCGTAAAAGGGAGATAGAAGGGTTTAGACAGGCTTTAACTAACGTCGATACAAAGAGGGATAAACTTTTTGATTTATTCACGACCAATTCCATTGACCAGGAAACTTACAGAAAACAGGAAGCAAGATTAAAAGAAGAATGGAACCACTATACTGATTTACTCGAACAAGCAAACGATACAATCGACGGAGTTTATCTTGAAACTTCGAAATCTATACTCGAACTGGCCACAACCGCTAGGGCACAGTATTTGCTGGCAACTCCAGAGGCTCGTAGAACTATGTTGGACAAGATACTATCGAACCCAGTTCTCGACGATACAACTGTTCGATATGATTTGAAATCTCCGTTTGCTGTCTTGTGTGAAATGAAGTCAAAAAATGATTGGCGTCCCCAGCGGGAGTCGAACCCGCGTCGCCGCCGTGAAAGGGCGGTGTCCTAGGCCTCTAGACGATAGGGACGGCCGTAGATAAAAAAAATGGTGAGTCGTAATGGACTTGAACCATTGACCCTCTCCTTAAAAGGGAGATGCTCTGCCAACTGAGCTAACGACCCACGCGGTGTAACCAGACGCAATAACTAACAAAGTGAATAAATGATGTCAACCACTTAATTAAATGGTAAATATGGCTCATGGCAAATATTGATGTTTTAAAGAAGCAGATCATAGAAGTTTGCAAGCTCATGAACAGCAAGGGTTTCATCTGTGCTACCGACGGCAACGTTAGCGTTAAAGTGGGCAAGGACAGGTACCTTATAACGCCTAGTGGCATAAATAAGGCTTTTATGAAGGCATCTGACCTTATTACCATAGATAGGAACGCAAAAGTGATCACAGGGAACAAAAAACTAAAGCCTTCCACCGAATGGAGGATGCATTTAAAAGCCTATGACCTTAGGCCAGATATAGAGGCTGTAATCCATTCTCATCCGCCTTATACCGTAGCTTATACTATTGCGGGAGTCGAACTTCCCACTAAAATATTGCCAGAAATGGTGCTGACTATGGGTGCTGTACCGGTTACTGAGTACTCAGTCCCAACTAGTCCTGATAATGCTAAGATAATAGAAAAACATATAGTAAATTTTGACGCTCTGGTGCTTAAAAGGCATGGCGTCCTTACGGTCGGAAAAGACATCTATTCTGCCTATAATAAGCTGGAAAAGCTTGAACACGCTGCGATTACAGGTCTTGCTGCTCATGCCTTGGGTGGTTGCAATTCCTTAGAGTGTTCTGAATTAAAAGAGCTTTTGGATATGGGCAAGGATATGGGACTTTTGTCTAGTTCTTGTGTAACAGTTTGCAAAAAAGAGCTTTCTTAAATAAAGATAAGTTTTACATCCATTTTTTCTTTATCAATTTCTAATATTGCAACGGAAGGTTTTCCTGCGGGCGTAGATTTTTCTTTATTGGCGCTTCCAGGATTTATAAATAAAGTTTTACCAAAACTATTTATGACAGGTTCGTGGGTGTGGCCTCTTATTACTACATCGTAACCCTTTAGGGGGATTTCTGTTTTATGAGAAAGATTTATTTTTATGCCATCGATTTCCAGATCTATTTCTTTATTAAGTTTGTTTGCCAAAGGTCCGGTGTCCATATTGCCTGATACTGCAATAACCTCGCTGATAGCACCAAGGTCTGTTAGAATATCTTCACCAACAATATCACCAGCATGGATTATTAGGTCTACATCTTTAAAGGCTTTAAAAATATTTGGGTGAACTACTCCATGAGTATCTGAGATTATGCCTATTGTTTTCATTTTATTCTCCTTTCTTGTACAAATTATTATATCAAAAAAAATGTCAAGGCCAATTTATAATTCAAAAATTATTTTTGTGATTAATCATTTCATGTAGTTATAAAAAAGAATGTTTATCCTCTAAAAATATGTTGTCACAAGGCATTGTGGATGTGTAAGATTTTCTGCACGGGGTATCAAATGAATTCTATTGTTAAACGCGATGGCACAGTTGTTGATTTCGACCCAAAGAAAATAGAAGATGTTATTTTTAAAGCTGCAAAGGCTGTCGGCGGAAAAGACAGGGATATTGCAACACATGTATCTTTCCACGTTACCAAACTTCTTGAACAAAGGCACGAGGGCAAAGGCTCTACTCCAAACGTAGAAGAGATACAGGACCTAGTAGAAAAGACCCTTATAGAGCTAGGGCACGCAAAGACCGCAAAATCTTACATTCTATATAGAGAGCAAAGACGAAAGATAAGAGAAACAAAAAGTTTTATGTTCGATTCCGTCGAAATAATCGACGAGTATATAGGTGGAGATGATTGGCGTGTTAATGAGAATAGTAATATGAGCTATTCTCTACAGGGACTTAATAACTATATTTCTTCTAAGATCTCTGCGCTGTATTGGTTGAATAAGATATACCCTAGTGAAATAAGAGAAGCTCATGTTGGTGGAGATATGCACATACATGATCTTGGGCAAATAAGTACGTATTGTTGCGGTTGGGACCTAAAAGACCTTTTGTTGAGAGGTTTTAGAGGTGGTTATGGGCAGGTGCAAAGTAAACCTGCAAAACGTTTGCGTACTGCTTTGGGGCAAATAGTTAATTTCTTTTACACCCTACAGGGAGAATCTGCCGGGGCTCAAGCGTTCTCTAATTTTGATACATATCTTGCGCCTTTTATAAAATACGACAACTTAAGTTATACTGACGTAAAACAGGCTATGCAAGAATTCATATTCAATATGAACGTTCCAACAAGAGTTGGATTTCAAACTCCGTTCACTAATATTACAATGGACCTTAAGGCGCCATCTACGCTCAGGGATGAACCGGTGATCTGGAATGGAAAAATACATCCAACAGATACTTATAAGGATTTCGAAAAAGAAATGGTAATGATAAACAAAGCGTTTTGCGAAGTCATGATGGCAGGCGACGCTCTTGGCAGGATTTTTTCTTTTCCCATTCCTACATATAACATTACTAAAGACTTTAATTGGGATAATCCCGATTACGAGTTCCTTTGGGACATAACAAAAAAATACGGTATCCCCTATTTTTCTAATTACGTTAACAGCGAGATGAAACCAGAAGATGCTCGTTCCATGTGTTGCAGGCTTAGACTAGATAATCGTGAACTTATAGCAAGAGGCGGTGGACTTTTTGGGTCTAACCCTATGACCGGTTCTATAGGTGTTGTTACTATAAATCTTCCGCGCATTGGATTCCTTTCTAGCAGCGAAGGTGATTTCAAAGAAAGGCTTATAAGACTAATGGATATGGCAAAGGATTCTTTAGAGGTAAAAAGGGAAATCTTAGATAAATTAATGGACCAAAATCTTTATCCAGTTTCTAAAATATATTTGGATTCTATCCATCAGCGTAATAAAAGTTATTGGTCCAATCATTTTTCTACTATTGGGCTTGTTGGAATGAATGAGGCAAGTTTAAATCTTTTTGGCGAACCTATATCTACTGAACGCGGACATAAATTTGCAAAGGATATTTTAATATTGATGAGGGAGCACATAAAACAGTATCAAGTGGAAACTGGGCATCTTTATAATTTAGAGGCTACACCTGCAGAAGGGACTTCTTATAGACTTGCTCAAATAGATAGGAAAAAATTCCCAGAAATAATAACTCAAGGTAAGGCAGTTCCTTTTTATACAAATTCAACACATCTTCCGGTTAATTTTACTAATGATATTTTTGAAGCGTTAAAACAACAAGATGATCTACAAACACAATATACTGGGGGCACTGTGTTGCATGGTTTTATAGGTGAAGCAATAGACTCTTCTGAGTCATGCAAGGATCTTATAAAAAAGATAGCAACCAATTTCCATTTACCATATTTTACAATATCACCAACTTTTTCTGTTTGTTCGAATCATGGATATTTTGCAGGCAGGCACGACATTTGTCCTAGCAACGAAGGCACCTGCCAAACAGAAGTATTTTCGCGTGTTGTTGGTTTTTATAGACCAGTAAGGCAGTGGAATAAAGGTAAACAGGCAGAATTTGATCGTAGAGAAACTTATAAGATGAGTCAGATCTAGGTGCAGATAGTCGGTATACAAAAAACCAGTTTAATAGATTATCCTGGCAAGGTTTCTGCAACTCTGTTCACTTTAGGTTGCAATATGAAGTGCCCATATTGTCACAATAAACAAATATCTTTTGATTTTGCAGACGCCACAGTAATGGATATTCAAACTGTTTATGAGTTCTTGGACGAGAGAAAAAAATTTATTGATGCAATTTCAATAAGTGGTGGTGAGCCTACTCTGCAGCCTGATATTTTAGACTTTTGTAGAGAAGTAAAAAAGCGTTATGGATTTTTAATAAAGTTCGACACCAACGGGACTTTTCCAAAGGTTCTGCAAAAAGCCATAGATGAAAAATTGGTTGATTATATTGCGATGGATATAAAAACTTCTTTTAACAAATACCAAGAGCATTTAGGAATAGATGGAGCGCTTGTTTACGAAAGTTATAAGATCTTAAGTCTTTCTGAAATTAATTATGAATTGCGTATGACCTGTTATCCTGACTTTATTGACTCCAACAATATAACAGAGTTGCTTCCTATGCTTGATATAGAAGACCGTATCTACATTCAACAATGTTACCTTAATAAGGATGCCGAGAACCCAATCTATAACATCCCAAGTTATGACCACTCCCAACTTGAACTCTTTGAAAACTTAATGAATTCAAAGGGTTTTGCCTCTGCTAGTATTAGAAATAAATAGATTTGACAGTAAAACCTTATGGGTATAGTTAGGTATACCCATAGATGTAAAAAGCGTATAAAAGAGGCTTAACATGTCTGGTCCTTACTACAAAACTAATGAACTTGCTCGCCTGGTTGGGGTTTCAAAGAATACTCTAATAAGGTGGGAGGAAGAAGGTCTTATCCCTCCCCCTATGAGGGATGGAAGAGGTTGGAGAGTTTGGAGCAAAGATGCGCTTGAAAAAATAATCGAAGTCAAAAAATCAAAAGACTTCAAAAAGCCGAGTGGAAATAATGCAAGAACAGTTGTTCACATAATTGGATATGGAAATCAGGGTAGCGTTTGGGCAAAAAATTTAAGAGATTCTGGAGTGTCTGTTAATGTGCTCTTAAGACTTGGTAGCAGATCGATAAAGTCTGTTGTGAATGATGGATTTGAAGTTATGAGCATTGAGCAGGGATTAAAACAGGCAAATAAGAATAGCGTTTTTTGTTTAATGATACCAGACGAAGATCATAAAGCTTTTTTTAAGGAATACGAAAAAATAATAGATGATAGTTTTGTTTTTGTATTTGCGCATGGATTCAGTGTTGCATTTGATGATGTTAAAACAAAAGCCAAAACGATATTGTTGGCACCAAAATCTATAGCAAAATTAATTAGACATAATTACTTGGACCATACAGCTACTCCAGTTGTTTATAGCACTAGCAGCAACGAAGAAACTGCATTGGCTAAGGATCTTTCTGCAAAACTTGGCTTTGGCCCAATGATAAAATCTAGTTTTAAAGAAGAAACAATATCTGATCTTTTTACAGAGCAAGTAATTATGTGCGGTGGTGTTCCCTCTTTGATAATAGAAGCTTTTGAATTATTGAAGTCCAAAGGAATATCGGAAGAAATAGCAGTGCAAGAATGTTTATTCGAGCTTTCTTATATTTTAGAGGTGATTAAAGAGAAAGGTATTGCAGGGATGTACAACGCGATAAGTCCTGTGGCTGCAAGTGGTGGTTACAAAGTTTTTAGTGATATAGAGGACGGTGGTTCCTTAAAGGATATCTTTAAAAGGTCTTTTGCAGACATAGATAATAAAAAGTTCATAAATTATTTTAATAAGACAAAACGAGATGACATTCTTAAATACATAAAGAAAAAAGCTCACAATTTTGACTCTGCCTTAAAAAAGGAGGTTTTAAAATGATGTATCCATCTAATATTGTGTCCTGTAAGGGAACAAAAAAGATCTCCATGATAACAGCTTATGACTACTCCATGGCCGGCATTGTTAACGATTCAGAAATAGATCTGATCTTGGTTGGAGATTCGCTTGGCAATGTGATGTTGGGACATAAGGACACTATAGCAGTTACCATTAACGACATGATAAGCCATGCATCGTCAGTGGTACGCGGGGCTCCTAACAAAATTGTTATAGTTGATATGCCTTTTATGAGCGTTTCAATGGGTTTTGAAAAATCCCTAGAGAACGTTCTACATGTTATGCAGGAAACCAGTGCTAAAGGTGTAAAAATAGAGGGTGGAAAGCATTTTATAAAATTGATCAAAGAATTAAAACATGCTGGTGTTCCTGTTATGGGACATCTTGGCCTTACTCCACAAAGCTATTTACAACTTGGCGGATATAAAACCCAAGGTAACACAAAACATTCTGCTGACGAAATGCTTGAGGACGCACAGGCTCTGGTGGATGCAGGTGTTTTTGCGATAGTGTTGGAATGTGTTAATGAAGAACTTGCTAAAAAAATAACAGAAAGTATTTGTGTACCTACCATAGGTATTGGCTCTGGTCCCTTTACGGACGGACAGGTTTTAGTGATAAATGATCTTCTTGGTTTAACAAACGGAAAGGTTCCGTCGTTCGTTAGGCCGAAGTTGGATCTTAATAAAGAAATAAAAAATGCGTTAAATGATTTTGTTAAAGAGGTTCGTGGTGGCAATATTTGTTGATATAGGCAATACAAATGTAAAGATACTCGGTCGCACTATTAGAACGACAGAGTTCGATATTAATGATTTTTTTGACGGTGATGATTTTGTCATTTCCAGCGTTGTTCCAAAGGTATTAGAAGTAACAACGGGCAAATTAAAAAAAGCTAATAAAGTATTTATGGTCGTTGACAGGCATTCGAATTTTTCTTTTGAACATAGTCACGTTGTTGGTGTTGGCACAGACCTTCTTCTTGCTGCAGAAGGTGCTATGACCCTTTGTAAACCTCCATTTTGTGTTGTTGCAGCAGGCACGGCAGCAGTTACTCTTTTTGTTTCCTTAAAGCATGGAAAGCCTTTTTATGAAGGTGGAGTCATTATGCCCGGCTTTGGAATGCAGGCAGATATGTTAAACCAAAGGACTGCACAGTTGCCTAAGGTAGAACACATAAAGCCAAGCTCATACCTTGGCACTAAAACAATAGATGCAATAAATACCGGTGTGTGTATTGGTCTTACAAAAGGCATAGAGGCTGTAATAAGTGGTGCAGAAAAAGAGCTTGGTATTAAGTTGAATAAAAGGTTTGTAACTGGCGGGGATGGAAAGTTTTTAAAGGAAATTTCAGATATGGATTTTGAATATGTAGAGGACTTAGTTTTTAGAGGCATGAAAAGTGTTTATAGTAGAAAAGGAGAAGCAAAATGAACATCTTGATCGGAGTTTCTGGAGGTATTGCTGCTTATAAAGTCTGCGACCTTGCACGGCTTTTTATAAAGGACGGCCATGAGGTGAAAACAATACTTACGGATAATGCCAAGCAGTTCGTCACACCAGTAACACTAGAGACCTTAACAAAGAATAGATGTTATTCGGATCTATTTTCTAATGCAAAAGATATTGATCATATCTCCCTTACAAAGTGGGCGGACGTTATGGTAATTACTCCTGCAACATCCAACACGATCGCAAAAATAGCAGGCGGTATCTGTGATGATCTTTTAACTACGGTAGTTATGGCACTTGATAAGCCTTGTTATATTTTTCCTTCGATGAATACCAATATGTATACGCATCCGTCATTGCAAGAAAATGTTTCTAAACTTAGAGGCTGGGGTTACATGGTTTATGATCCTGAAGAAGGTGAACTCGCATGTGGTGATTCTGGAAAAGGAAGACTACCAGATGTAGAACTTATTTATGAAATAGTAGTTGGAGAAACAGAGAGAGCAAAAATAAATTCTCCACTTAATGGGAAGAATGTTGTAATAACCGCTGGATCTACCAGGGCTTATATTGACCCTGTTCGTTATATAGTTAATAGTTCAAGCGGACTTATGGGTGTTGAACTTGTTAGACAGGCTTGGCTTAGAGGCGCTAATGTTACTCTAGTTTGTAACAAAGACGTTGTTGATAGGTTCGAATGGGTTACATATTACGCGGATATGATAATTTTAGTAGAGACGACCAGAGATGTTCTAGATGAAGTAACGTCTATTTTTGATGCTACGGACATATATATAAGCGCAGCAGCTCTTTGTGATTTCGAGAATACTCCAGAACCTAAGAAATTAAAGAAATCTGATAAAGAAACGATTATAAAGTTGAATCCGTCGGTAGATGTATTTAGCGAGCTATCTAAACGTAAAACAAAGCAGTTTATGGTTGGTTTTGCACTCGAAAGTGATTCGATGGAGTTAAATGCTGCTGCAAAACTTAAAGGTAAGGGAATGGATCTTGTTATTGCTAACACCGTGGATGCCATTGGTTCAAAATCCAACAGGGTTGCCATAATGGATAAGCAAGGGATCAGAAAATATGTTCAGGAAGCTAGCAAAAGGATGATCTCTTCCGAAATACTGAGTGAAATAGAAAAAGTGATGAGCAAAATAAAAGAGGATGTAATAACTGTAAATGAAAGTAGTTCAAAAAATAACTGAGCTTAGAGCTCTTATCGCAGAGCAAAAACGAAATGGCCCAACCATAGGACTTATTCCTACCATGGGTAACCTCCACGACGGGCATTTGTCTCTAGTAAAAAAGGCAAAGGAAGATAAACACTTTGTTGTCACAAGCATTTTTGTTAACCCAATACAGTTTGGTCCAGCAGAGGATTTCAATAGCTATCCAAGGACCCTTGATGCAGACATAGAAAAAATAAAACAATATTGCGATATCGTTTTTGTACCAGCTGTAACGGATATGTACGGTAATGATTCAGCCTGTGTTGTTACAGAAACACAAAAAAGCACAAAACTATGCGGTCGTTTTAGACCTGCACATTTTGACGGTGTGCTCACTGTTGTGCTTAAGCTCTTTAACATTTGCTCTCCGGACACTGCATATTTTGGTCTTAAGGATTATCAGCAATTTGTCCTAATAAAAGATATGGCCTCAAAGTTCGATTTAAATGTTACGGTTGTTGGTTGTCCCCTTATAAGAGAAATGGATGGTCTTGCGCTAAGCTCGAGGAACTCTTATTTGGACTCTGCTCAACGGAACAGGGCCTTAGCTCTAAATGAATCTTTGCTTAAAATAAAAGAGCTTTTTGCCTCTGGGAAAAATGATATTACGCACCTTAAGGCAAAAGCCTTAGAGATATTATTCCCAAGAGTTGCTGTACAATATTTTGAGATCGTTAATGCCGATAGTCTTGAAGCGGTAAAAGCAGCTTCCAAAGGTGATATTGTAGCTGTTGCTGCTTTTTGTGACAAAGTAAGGTTAATAGATAATATTATTTTATAAGGAGAGAACAATGCTTATTGAAGTACTTAAATCCAAAATTCACGCTGCAAGAGTTACTCGCACTGACCTTGATTATGAAGGCAGCCTTGGTATTCCTGCAGACTTAATAGAAGCGTGTGGGTTACATGTTCACGAAAGAATAGATGTTTATAACGTTACTAACGGAGAAAGGTTTTCTACGTATGTAATAAAGGAACCTGCAGGTAGTGGTAATTTTTTTGTTAATGGTGCAGCTGCTCACCTTGCAAAGAAAGGTGATAAAATAATAGTAGCTTCTTATGCACACATAGACGAAAAGGATGCAAAAAATCACAAACCGAATATAATAAGATTGAACGAACAAAATAAGGTGGTGCGCTAATGGCTATTAAAAAAGAATGTCCTATTTTTATCACTCAAAGACTTATAAAGTCAGAAGACCTAAATCACCATGGGACTTTGTTCGCAGGACGTAGCGCTGAATGGGTAATAGAGTCTGGCTTTGTTGCTGCAGCCGACCATGTTCCCCCACAAAATCTTGTTTGCGTAAAACTACACGGAATGCATTTTGCTAAACCTGCTAGAGCAGGAGAAGTCATCTGCTTTGAAAGTAAAGTTGTGTACGCCGGCAGAACTAGCTTTACTACCTATACGAAAGTTTACAAACGTGGACACGAAAAGCACTTTATGGTCGATGGTTTTATTACTTTTGTGCATGTAAGCCATCACACACAACCAAAACCACATGGTGTGGTTATAGTTCCAAAAACACCAGAAGATAAACGTTTATACGCTGAAGCCAAAAAGCTTAAAAAGACTTAAGTTAAAAGTTTTTTATTCCTTCTTAGTACAACAAGTAAGTAAGATGCCAAACTTAGTGCAACTATCAAAAGAGCAAAGGCGAGTCCTATCCAAAAACCAAGGGCGTTCATTTTTAAGACGTAACCAAGATAATATCCTAGTGGAAGTCCTACGACCCAGTATCCTGCTAAGGCAATTATAAAAGTCGGTTTGGTTATACCAAGGCCTCTTAATATCCCAGAGATGGTTACCTGGGCACCATCAAATATTTGGAATAATGCACATACGATTATTATACTTGAACCGACCATTATTATTTCCTGATCGGAAGTGAAAAAGCCGAGCAATGTTTTTGGCATAAAGAACATTATTAGTCCCATTACGGCCATAAATGATGTGGAAAGTAAGATGCCAGCTTTCATGAAATCTTTTACTCTACCAAAATTACGTCGTCCATAAAAGTATGCCACTTTTACGGAAACAGCACTCGATATTGCAAGTGGTATCATGTATGTTGTTGAGGCAAGGTTTAAAGAGATGCTGTGTATTGCCGCATATAAAGGTCCAAGTTTACCTATCAATATCATCACAACGCTGAAGGCTAGAACTTCTGTGAAGATGCTTAAGGATATTGGAATACTGAAAGTAAAAACATGTTTTGCAAAATGTCTTATTACAGAAAAATTTGTTTTGTTGAATTTTATTGCATAAATAAATATTGTTATCCCAGTTGCCCACCTTATTATTATTGCAGCAAACCCAAGCCCTTTTATTCCCAACTCTGGAAAAACAAAGACTCCAAAAGCCATCATGTATCCTAAAGCAAGATTTACTAACACAGCAACTACAGAGATAGAATTAGCAAAAAAAACATGCTCTATGGCCTGTAAATATTCTTTTATTGCAATAAAAATATATGAGCCAAGATAAGAAAAACTTATTAAGAAAAGATATTGTTGGATCAAAGGTGTTAGACTTGCGTTAAATCCAAGATATGGTACTAGCCACACAGCACTCATTGCTATCGACATAAAAACGAACCCAATTATTATAGCGTAAACAATACACGTGTAAAAGTATTGCGACACGTCCAGCGACTCGCCTCTTTTTTTAGAAAGTGTCGGAGATATCCCCAACAGTAATCCAAGCCCTATAAGGAATATTGGAGCACTTATACCGTTGGCTATACCCATTGCAGCGAGTGTGTCCCTATTGTAATGGGCTGCTATAAAAACATCCCCCATCCCTATAAGCATTTGGCTTAATTGACCAAATGCGATCGGTGAGGCGAATATCATCAACTCACGAATTGTCTTTAGTAGCTTTCTGTTCATACTAATATGGTATATAAGAAAACTGTATAAAGGGATAGAGTTTAAGAGGGAACGGTTCAACGCATTAAAAGACAATCTCAATTATGTAAGCTAAGGGTGTTGGATGCAATGTACAAGGTAGACACAATAATGAACATTGCGATTGCTTTGGCCCAAAAAGCCGAGAGTAAAACATTACCCAATCCACGAGTTGGTGCGGTTATATTCGACGATAAAGGTAAAATATTAGGCAAGGGATGGCATAAAGCTTTTGGAAAGGCTCATGCAGAAGTTGATGCTATTAACAACACTGTAAAAAATAGTAATACTACAAAAAATAAAAATATGTGTGTCACCTTGGAGCCGTGTAATCACTTTGGGAAAACTCCTCCGTGCACGGATGCCATAATCAAAGCCGGAATAAAAAATGTCTATGTTGGGACAACAGATGATTGCAAAACCGTTTGTGGAGAAGGCATACGAAAGTTAAAACTTGCCGGTATAAAAGTTAAGGTTGGAATACTAGAAAAAGAATGTAGGGCCTTAAATCCAGGCTTCCATAAATATAATGCTAAAAAACGCCCATTTATTAGGATCAAAGTTGCAATATCAATGAATGAAATGATGGGCAGTACCTGGTTTACAAGCAAAGCTGCAAGGGAAAAGGTCCTAAAAACCAGGAAAAACTCCGATTTGGTACTTACAGGGGTAGGAACCATAAAAAAAGATAATCCAACGTTCCATTCCAGGAGAAATCTAGCCATTCTTGATCAAAACTTAAGCCTTTATGAGCAATATTTGAAGCGATCATTGAACATTTTTAAGCTTAAAGGTAACATTATAATCGTTACCAGCGATAATAAAAATTTAAAAAGTAAAATAAAAGCACTTGAGAGTAAAAACATCCAAATTATTTCTACAAAATTGAACAAAAAAGGATTAATTGACCTAAATATTCTTCTTAAGAGGCTGGGCTCCGAGTTCAATTACAGAGAAATTATGGTAGAGGCAGGTCCATCTGTTGTAAAAAGCCTAGTTATAGAAGCTGTAAAGCTAGTAGATAAAATAGACATATATATAGCTCCAGTATGGCTAAAGGAGCAAAACACGCTCCCAAAGCTACCAAAATTGGTCGTAGAAACCCAAGAAATGCTTGAAAATACACTTGCCCTTGAAGCGCACTTTGATATTTAAGGGTCATATGTTTACAGGCATAATAGAAAAGATAGGGAAGGTTAAAAGCTTGTCTTCTGACAAGTTGGAAGTCCAGGTGGGGCAAGGCTTTGACGTGAAGCTTGGCGACTCTGTTTGTGTAAGTGGGATGTGTCTTACTGTTTCCAATATAAATGGAGAGGTACTCTCGTTTGATATTTCACACGAAAGCCTCAGCGTTACAGCTTTTAGTGAGCTAAAGACTAGCGACATCGTGAATTTAGAAAGAGCCATGCCTGCTAATGGTCGGTTTGATGGGCATTTTGTTACAGGTCATGTTGATTGTGTCGGGAAAGTAAGCAAAGTCATTAATAACAACAGTTCAAGTATGGATATGTTCGTTGAATTCGATACAGCATATTCAAAGTTCTTAGTAGGAAAAGGTAGTGTTTGTGTAAATGGAGTCAGTCTTACTGTTAACGAAATTAAGAATAATATTTTTAGGTTAACACTCATTCCGTATACGCTAAAAGGAACGGATCTTTTGGAACTTAGGGTTGGCGCTAAGGTTAATATTGAATTTGATCTATTAGCAAAATACGTAGCTAACATGTTTAATACGGAACCAACAAAAAAAGAGAACAGATCAAGTCTAACAGAAGAGAAATTAAGGAGCCTTGGGTATGTCAAATGATCTAACTTGTAATATAGCAACGGTCCCAGAACTTATAGAAGAGATAAAGAACGGTCGCATGATAATCCTTGTGGACGACGAGGATAGAGAGAACGAAGGTGATCTTGTTTGCGCAGCCCAGTTTACTACTCCGGACACAATAAACTTTATGGCGAAGAACGGGAGAGGACTTATTTGTTTAAGTTTAGATAGTGAGCTTGTTGATAAATTACAACTTCCAATGATGACCGATGATAATAAATCACAGTTTGGTACTGCCTTTACAGTCTCTATAGAAGCAGCACATGGAGTTACTACAGGTATTAGCGCTTATGATAGAGCAACTACTATACAGGCTGCTATTTCTGATACTGTAAAACCATCTGATGTTGTTATGCCTGGGCATATTTTTCCTCTTAGAGCAAAAAAAGGTGGAGTTCTAAAACGTGCAGGACAAACAGAAGGCTCTGTTGATCTTACAAAGTTAGCAGGTCTTAAACCTGCCGCTGTAATATGTGAAATAATGAAAGATGATGGTACCATGGCGAGAATGGATGACCTTGTTGAGTTCTCTAAACAACATAAAGTAAAAATAGGCACAATAGCGGACATAATTAAATATAGAATGGGGCATGAAACACTTATCAAAGAAGAAGTAAGAACAAAACTTCCGACACTTTACGGTGGGGAGTTCGATATAATAGCTTTTTCTAACGACGCTGATAATAATATCCATCTGGCCCTTGTAAAGGGTGATGTTACAACTACAGAGCCTGTTCTTGTTAGGGTACATTCAGAATGCTTGACCGGTGACGTATTATCTTCCTTAAGATGTGATTGTGGTGATCAGTTACATTCCTCTATGGAGGCCATAAGAAAAGAAGGGAGAGGCGTTGTTGTTTATATGAGACAGGAAGGTCGCGGAATTGGGCTTGTTAATAAATTAAAAGCATACAAACTTCAAACAGAAGAGGGTCTTGATACAGTAGAAGCAAATTGTGCTTTGGGGTTTAAGCCTGATCTAAGGGATTACGGTGTAGGTGCGCAAATTTTGTCCTTTCTTGGTGTTAAGAAGATAAAACTTATGACCAATAACCCATTAAAAAGGGCTGGGCTTGGCGGATATGGACTGGAAGTTGTTGAAACCATTCCAATACAGATTGAACCGAACGTTTACAATAAGGACTATTTAAAGGCTAAACTCAACAAGATGGGACATAAACTAGATATTAACTAATTTTGGTTAGTGTGCTACACATTTGACCGTAAAGAAAAAGGAGGCTGTTATGCCAAAAGTAATAGAAGGCAAATTAGACGCTAAGGCTTGTAAAGTTGCGATCGTTGTTTCAAGGTTCAATAGCTTTATGACACAGGCTATGTTGGATGGAGCAATAGATACGCTTTCCAGACATGGGTTGGATACGGAGAAGACAACAGTGGTTTGGGTCCCAGGTGCCTTCGAGATGCCGCTGGTCTGTAAAAAACTTGCCACTTCCAAAAAAGTGGATGGGATAATAGCTTTGGCTTGTGTGATACGTGGGGCAACCCCTCATTTTGAATATGTAAGTTCAGAAGTTTCAAAAGGCATAGCAAAAGTTATGTTGGATGAAAGCATCCCTATAGGTTTTGGAGTAGTCACTGCCGACAGTATTGAACAGGCTATAGAGAGAGCCGGCAGTAAGAGTGGTAATAAAGGTGCTGATGCTGCAATGAGCGTAATTGAACAAATAGCTATTTTAAAACAAATATAAAATAAAATTTGGGGAGAGTATCATGGGATTCAGTTTAATACCCAAGGAGCAGAAGTTCTTTGACATGTTCATCAAACAGGCGGTGAACGTTCATCATGCCGCAAAGTATTTTAATGAACTGGTAACAACAGGCCATTTTAATGAGGACACTGTCGCAAAAATGCACAGGCTCGAACAGGAAGGCGATATTTTAGCTCACGAAGTTAATGATGCACTGAATAAGACTTTTATAACACCTTTTGACAGAGAGGACATTTTTGCTTTATCGAACAATCTGGATAATGTTATAGATGCAATAGATGCCATAACAAAAAGAATGGGACTTTATAAACTTACAGAACCAGATGTCCATATGAAACAATTCGCAGTTGCTATAGAGCAGGCTTGTTGTGCCCTTCACGATGCTGTTACGCATTTACATAATACAAAGAGCAGAACAAGGATCTTTGACTATTGCAGGGAAATAAACAGGCTTGAGAACGTTGGGGACCAATTAAGGGAAACTGCTATTTCAGAACTTTTTGAAAAGACGACGGATCCAATCAGGATAATCAAGTGGAAAGAAATGTACGAATCCGCAGAATCCACAATGGATACTATCGACCACACTTCTAAATCCATACAATCAGTACTAGTTAAACAGGGATAACAAAACATGACAATAGCGATAGTCCTATTAATACTTCTAGCATTATTCTTTGATTTTTTGAACGGTTTTCACGATGCTGCAAATTCTATTGCTACAATCGTTGCCACAAGAGTTCTTGCCCCTAAGTATGCCGTTATCTGGGCTGCCTTCTTTAATTTTATTGCCTTCTTTGTTTTTAGCCACACTGTTGCAACAACACTTGGAAAAGGGATCATCGATATAAACATAGTTGATGCTAAAATAATAATGGCTACCCTGGTTGCTGCTTGTGCCTGGAATTTAATAACATGGTACTTTGGTCTGCCAACCAGTTCTTCTCATGCACTGATGGGAGGGCTTGTAGGAGCTGCTCTTGTAAAAATTGGGACTTCCGCGCTTATATATAAAGGTATCTTTAGAACGGTTGCATTCATTGTTGTTGCACCAGTGTTAGGGTTAATACTAGGAATGACGCTCGGCATAATCGTTCATTGGATAGCCAGAAAAAAGACGCCAATGCAAGTTGATGGCTTTTTCAGAAAAGCACAGTTGTGTTCTGCTGCGGCATATAGTTTGGGTCACGGCGGTAACGATGCGCAAAAAACGATGGGAATAATGTCTAGCTTACTTTTTAGTACAGGTGTTTTAGGCGGTAGTTTTTATATTCCTAACTGGGTAGCAATGAGCTGCTATGCCGCAATAGCTATAGGAACTTTATCCGGAGGCTGGAGAATAGTTAAAACAATGGGACAAAAAATAACAAAACTTCGTCCTGTAGACGGATTTTGTGCAGAACTTGGTGCAGCAATATCTTTGTTTACAGCCTCTGCAATGGGAGTTCCTGTAAGCACAACGCATACAATAACAGGGTCTATAGTCGGTACAGGTGTATTAAGAAGGATATCTGCAGTTAAGTGGGGGATTGCCGGTCAAATAGTTTGGGCGTGGATAATAACTATTCCAGCAGCAGCAGCAATATCTGCCTTAACGTACTATCTTGCTACTCGATAAAAAGGATTGACTAAGAATGGGTTGGCTTTCATCCATAAAAGAGATTTTTTCTATTCATAAAAGTTCTTCGAACGAAGAGTTTATTTCTTTTAAAGAGAAAATTAAAAAAGTACTATATGAAGCGGACCTTGGTCCAAAGATATGCGAAGAGATAATTGATGAGATCAAGGCTTCTGATGACACAGAAACTATTAAAACAAAAATAGAACAAAAGCTTTTTAAAATAATAAAACAATTTGAGGGTGAGATCAAAATAGATAAAACCCCGTATGTGATAGTCCTGTTGGGTGTTAATGGGTCAGGAAAAACCACCACCGCTGCAAAGCTTGCAAATTATTTTAAAAATGAGCATGGTAAAAAAACATTGCTGTGTGGAGCGGATACGTTTAGAGCGGCTGCAGTTGAACAGTTAAAGCACTGGGCTGATAAACTTGACTGTGAGTTCTTCTCAAAAGGAAACGGGGCCGATCCTGCGGCGACTGCGTATGAAGCAGTTCAAAAAGCAGTTAAAGAAAAATTTGAGGTACTTATTATAGATACCGGTGGCAGACTTCATACACAGCAGGGTTTAATGGCGGAATTGGCAAAAGTTAATAAAGCCATAGGGAAATCTTTTAGCGGGGCTCCCCATCAGAATTTACTGGTAGTGGACTCAACTCAAGGCCAAAACATTCATAATCAGGTAGAAATATTTAATAATTTTATAGAGTTGACTGGTGTTATACTGTCTAAGTTCGATGGAACAGCAAAAGGCGGCGCAATAGTAAGGACTTTGCAGGATTTTAAAAAGCCTTTAATGTTCATAACTTCAGGTGAAGGAGTTCGGGACCTTGGCAAATTTGATGCAAACAAGTTTATTGGCAAAATTTGGTAATTCATTGACTTTTAAGGGCTTTCCTGCAAGAATGCTCACTACCAAACTATACCAAACTTGGTAGTTAGGAACATATATGAAGGAGGAAAACACGAGGTTAGTAGAAGTTACTTTAATGGGGCAGAAGTTTCGCTTAAAAACGGCTCAGACAGATGAACACGTTAAAAAGGTTGAAGATGTGGTTAATAATGAAATTCAATCTTTGAGAGATAAGCTTCCTTCTCGCCTACCCTTGGATATTGTTATGCTTTCTGCAATGAATATAGCTGAAAAATACGTTCAGAACATAGAGGAGCAGAAGGCTCAGGTTGATGGTCTGTTAGAAAAATCTAATAAACTAATGGCTTATATTGATGAAAGGCTGACCGATCAATAATTCTTAGGAACTTTTACGACTGCTAGTTGTTTTTTCGCCCTTCTAAAAAGGAGGTTCTGCGATGTTTTCCGTTGTTTATATTTTAATAGGTCTTGCGGTCGGTGGTGCTATCACCTTCACGTACTTTTTTGTAAGGGACAGATGGTTCGCTTCGACGGCAAGAATAGAAGCCAAAAGGATCATAGAAGATGCAAAACAAGAAAGTGAAAGATTAGAAAAAGAGTCAAAGATCCAGCTAAAGGAACAAATGCTTCACAGTAAAATGGAGCTGGATAAAGAATTAAAAGATAAGAGTAGGGATGTTCAGGCTTGGGAAAAAAGACTGCTTTCCAAAGAAGAGAACCTTGATAAGAGAGCGATCCTTGTTGATGGCAAGGAAGAAAAAATAAAGAAGATAGAAGATGACCTTCTTGCAAGTCAAAACAGGGTTAAGGAAGAAATAGAAAATTATAGTAATAAGGTTAAAGAAGCTCAAAGAAAGTTGGAAACGTTGACCGGCATAACTACAGAAGAAGCAAAAAAACTTCAGGTGGAAATGATAGTTGCTGATGCAAAGCATGAAGCTGCAAAGAGGATAAAGCAAATAGAGGACGAAGTAAAAGAAGAGTCAGATAAAAGAGCAAAATATATAATAGCAACTGCGATACAAAGATATTCTGGTGAATATGTTGCAGAAAGAACGATCTCTACGGTTAATCTGCCAACAGATGAAATGAAAGGAAGAATAATTGGTAGAGAAGGTCGTAACATAAGAGCTATTGAAGCTGCAACAGGTGTTGATCTGATAATTGATGATACTCCAGAAACGGTAGTTATTTCCGGTTTTGACCCTATCAAAAGAGAAGTTGCGAGATTGACTATAGAAAGGCTTATCTCTGACGGCAGGATACATCCGGGGAGAATAGAAGAAATAGCAGAAAAAGTTAAACAGGAACTTGATAAAGAAGTTAAGAGCTATGGCGAGCAAGCAATGTTCGAGACTGGAGTACAGGGCGTTCATCCAGAGATACTAAAGTTAATAGGCTCGTTAAAATACAGAACAAGTTATTCGCAGAACCAGTATGTTCACTCTTTAGAAGTTTCATTTCTTGCAGGAGCAATGGCTGGGGAACTTGGCATAGACGTAAAATTAGCTAAGAGAGCCGGCTTATTGCACGACATAGGAAAAGCAATAGACCACTCAATAGAAGGTTCACATGCCCAAATAGGTGCAGACTTTGCTAAAAAGTTTGGTGAGCGTCCAGAGATATTGCATGCAATACGTGCCCACCATGAAGAAGAAAAACCAGAGACCGCTCTTGATTTCATTGTTCAGGCTGCAGACGCAATAAGTAGCGCAAGGCCTGGGGCAAGAAGAGAAATGTTGGAATCCTATATAAAGAGAGTTGAGGATCTTGAGAAGATCTCTTACTCCTTCCCTGGTGTAGAGAAAGCCTTTGCTATACAGGCAGGAAGAGAAGTAAGGGTAATGGTAAAGAGCGAAGAAGTTAACGACGAAACAGCAGTTACACTTTCAAGGGATATAGCAAAAAAGATAGAAGAAGAGTTATCATATCCTGGCCAAATAAGAGTTACTGTTATTAGAGAAACCAGAGCGGTAGGTGTGGCAAAATGATAAAAGTTCTGTTTTTTGGTGACGTTGTAGGTAAATCAGGTCGCAAAATACTTAGCAGGAATCTGGGCGAACTGAAGAAAAAGTATGACTGCGATTTTGTTATTGCCAACGGAGAAAATTCTGCTGGTGGTCTTGGTATAACACCAGATATTGCTGAAGAGTTCTTTATAATGGGTGTGGATGTCATTACTTCCGGTAACCATATTTGGAAGCACAAAGAAATATATAGTTATTTAGATTCCAAAAGCGATAAAATAATTCGTCCTCTTAATTATCCTAGTGGATTAGAGCTAGCCTCTTCCGCTCCTGGACTAGGGTACGCTGTCAATAAGCGTGGCGACGTGGAAATAGTTGTTATCAATATAATGGGACGCACTTTTGTCGAACCATTGGACTGTCCTTTTAGGGCTATGGACCACATATTACAAAAATTCCCTATCGGCAATGGTCGAGTGATATTTGTAGATTTTCATGCAGAAACTACGAGTGAAAAAATGGCAATGGGATGGCATTTGGACGGTAGAGTTTCTGGTGTGTTTGGAACACATACTCACGTTCAAACGTCAGACGAAAGAATATTACAAAAAGGAACGGCGTATATAACGGATACAGGAATGTGTGGGGCTATGGATACGGTTTTAGGAGTGGATAAGGATATAATTGTTCAACGGTTCCTTACACAGCGACCAATTAGCTTTAAATTTCCTGAACATACTCATGATCTTGGACTGAATGCTGTGTTTGTTGAAGTTGATGAAACAACAGGCCGAGCTACAAGAATGGAAAGAATATTTATTAGAGAGAACTAAAAAGGAGGTTTTATGTTTAAAATTGTTTTTCTAACTTTTGTAAGTGTTGTTTTTGTTGGTTCTTTGGCTGCACAGGGAGAAGCCCCTTACAAGGCTGACTCAGGACGTCCAGGGGTATCCATTATAGAGAATGCACAACACGAACGCTTTTATGCCAATAAAGATGGTCAAAACATTTTTGGTAAAAAAACTTTTCATGTTGCGTTGGCTTTTGCCTGTGGCTATGCTCCTGTTCAAAAACTTGGAGCAAACAATGAGTGGACCTATATAGATATGTCAGGTAATGAAGTTGTTAATTTTACTTCTGTTGGCGAGGCAGACTCTTTTAAAACTCCTGAGTGTACAGCAAAATTATTCAAGGTTGTTCCTTCTAAATATCAAGGTTGTGGCAACGCTAGTATTTGTGACTGCACTATTTCTAACACAAAACAGGAACGTGACTCCTCAGGTAAGACCAATTTTACGTACGCAATATATTGCGCAGCAAGAAAATAGGCACACTATTGCTTTTTGATTGTATCTACGCCCATATATGGTCTTAGGACCTCTGGAATTTTAATACTTCCGTCTTCTTGTTGGTATTGATCCAAGATGGCCACCACTGTTCTTCCTATGGCGAGGCCACTACCGTTTATTGTGTGAGCAAGAGCAGGTTTTCCTGTTTCTGGATCACGGTAGCGTATCTTTGCTCTTCTTGCTTGAAAGTCGAGAAAGTTACTGCAGGAGGATATCTCCTTATATTCATTCATGCTTGGCAGCCAAACTTCTAGGTCATAACATTTAGAGGCAGCAAATCCTATATCCCCAGAGCATAGGGAAATAACCCTGTAATGAAGTCCTAAAAGTTGTAATATCTTTTCTGCATCATGTGTTAAAGCTTCATGTTCTTCCAGCGATCTTTTAGGATCTGTTATTTTAACAAGTTCTACTTTATTGAATTCGTGCTGACGTATCATCCCTCTGGTGTCTTTACCGTAGCTTCCAGCCTCGCTACGGAAACATGCAGAATAGGCTGCATATTTTACAGGGAGTTTGTCGTAGTCTAGGATCTCATCTGCGTGAAAATTAGTAACTGGCACTTCTGCCGTAGGGATCAAATAGAAAGGATAATTTTCTAGTTTAAAAAGATCTTCTTTGAATTTTGGGAGCTGACTTGTCCCTGTTAAAGATGTTTCGTTTACAATAAAGGGAGGAAGCATTTCTGAGTAGCCATGTTGTTTTGTATGGGTATCCAACATAAAATTTATGATCGATCTTTCTAACTTTGCCCCAAGCCCACACATGAATACAAATCTGGCTCCGGTGACTTTGCCCGCCCGCTTAAAATCTATTATACCTAAGCCTTCCCCTAGGTCTACGTGGTCCTTTGGTTTAAAGTTAAGAACTGGTTTTTCTCCCCAGGACCTTAGAACTTTGTTTTGTGAGGCATCTTTACCAATTGGGGTTTCAGCTTGTAGATAATTAGGTATTGTAAGCAGTATTTGATCAAGTGAAGCTTGTGTTTGCACTAATTTTTGATCATCTTCTTCCATGGCTGCAGTTATACTTTTGATCTCTTTCTCTAGTGTAGAGGTATCTCCTCCTTCTTTTTTATTTTTTCCAAAATCCCTGCTTTTAAGGTTTTTCTCATTTCTCAGAGCTTCCACTTTTGCAATTAATTCTCTTCTCTCTTTATCCAAGGAGATCAGTTTGTCTACAGAATCAATTTCCCAGCCTCTATTTTTAAGACATTGTTTATATTCTTCTGGGTTTTCTGCGAGCCGTTTAATGTCGATCATGTTCTTTGTACTCCTATTATGTTTATTTTGTTATTTTTGCTATTAAGTCCTTTGCTTCAGTGGCTTTGTCATCGTTAGGTGACCGTTTTATATATTCTTCACATGAATTCTTTGCCTCTAGGAACATTTTCATTTGGAAATATAATAAACACTCAAGGTGATAAATGTCGTTTATGCTTGGATCAATGTGCCTTGCCTGTGTTATCGTGTTTTCCGCTGAATCGAAATCCCTGGAAGCATAGTACGCCTTTGCCAATCCTAACATTGCGTAGGCATCTTTTTTGTTTTGGTTAAGGAGTTTTCTAAAGAGATCAACGGCGTCCAAAGGTTTTCCTGTTTTGATATAGGTATCACCTAGTAGTAAGTATGAATCGCGAATAGAGGGATTGTGTTGGATCTCCCTCAATAGTGCTTCTTTAGCATCCTCGAACTGGTTGGCGCTGTAGTACATTTTTCCTAAAGTAAAGTATGCTTTTGGGAAACCAGGCGTAAGGTCTACAAGTTTTAATAGTTCGTGCTCACAGCTTGCTAACTGTCCTAGGTTACAATAAATATCTGCTCGCTTTTTTGTGGCATCCAAATAATAAGGTGCTATTATTGCAATAGTCTCATAATAACTTAATGCGTCCTTTGTTCTCCCTAACCTTTCGCTTAGTTCGGCATATGTTTTAAGTGCTGTTATTGAATATTTATTTTTAGATAATGCTTTTTTTAATTCTTTTTCACCTTCTATAAAACTAGCATTATCAATATAGGCAAGTGCAAGACCTGTACTTATTTCTGCAACTTCAGGGAACATCTTCTCCAACGAAGCAGCATATTTTTCTGCTTTAGAGATGTGCTCAGTTTTGCCAAGGATCCTTGTAATGTATATATATGAGTCAAAATTATCAGGCTTTGCAGCTACTATCTTTTCGAAAAGCAGCTTTGCTTCGGGGTATCGTTCGTATTTATAGTTTATTCGTCCGAGTGCAAATAAAGCTTCAGTATGCGAAAAGTCCTTTGAAACAGCTTTGTGATAATATTCCACTGCGGTAGGTTCGATATTCCTTTTTTCGGCTATGTATCCCATTGTGAAAAGTACGTCAGGATTCTCTGGGTCTATTTTTTGTGCTTTATCTAGGTTTGTTAACGCTTCCTGGAACAGATAAATATCTGCTTGAACTCTAGCTATCTTGATTAAGGTATCAATGTGTAACTTATCTATTTTTAAGGCTTCATTAAAAATATCAACAGCCTTTGCAAATTCGTAAGAGAGTCGATATGATTCTCCAAGTTTATATAAGGCGTTTATGTTTTGCGGCTCTAGACTTGAGGCCATTCTATATTGCAAGCATGCATCCCTGAACCTTTGCTGACGGAATAATTCATCACCCCTCAGCATAAAGGTTACTGTTTCCGGATTTGCATTATATCCCGGCATGATCTCTATTTTATATTTAGAGATATTGCCGCCAAGCTGTTCATAGGCAACTATAGCTTTTGGGTTGGAGGCATAGAAGTCCAAGGATCTTTCATAAAAGTGTTTTGCCTTATCCACCTGACCTATTTGGACCAAGGTGTTGCCTATCAGGTATAACATCGTAGATATGTCGCTAAAGTCTAACATCAAATACTTTTCTTTAAGATACCCGAACATTGATGACATTGTTGATTCTTTACCTAATTCAAAAAGTTTTACCTGAGAAGTTGCATGATTTGGGTTTAGTAGGAGAGCTTTCTTAAAGTCGTCTGCGGCCATTTCATATTCTTTGTTGTTTATTCTTATTAGGCCTTCAAGATAAAAAGCCCTTGGGTAAGCTGAATTATTTTTATTTACTCTGTTATTTAAGACCTGAAAGGCAGCATTATAATCACTTTGTCCTATGGAGGCTTCAGCAGCAATTATTAATAGCTCGTCCCTTATTTGAGAAGGGTCCTTCACAGCTGCTAGCATTTCGTTGAAAGAAACCATGGCGGCATTATAGTCCCTTTGTGTTATTGCAAAAGCCATCTTTGCCATCGTAACAGTTTGTATATTCGTATCTGTTTTTTCCGCTCTGCTAAGAATTGCTTTTAGTGCATTCGTATATTCGCTGTCTTGTTTAGATACATAATAAAGCTTTGTGTAAGCATATGCAATATAGGAGAGCGTTGTGTAGCTAGTTGTATCAAGTTCATATGACTCAAGTAGCATTTGAACAGCTTTTTTATAGTCAGCGATATCATCACGTTTAAGCAGTTTTATTGCTTCATTCCTTGTTATGGCTGCTTCTTTTGGATCGAAGGTACTACTTTCAGCAACGGGAAGAGTTATTTCTGCTGAAATTTTATCGAATTTAACACCATCTATATTGATAGTGTTAACATTTGTGCTTTTAAATAAAAAATAGCCTACAACGCTGAATACTAATACAACAGAGATGATAAACGCCAATTTTAATTTACTTAACTGTTTTGTTTCCTCTTCGTTCTCTAGGGAAACAATTACTGCCTGTGGTATTATAGGAGATTTTTGGTCAGGATCTATGATCCCTTCTTTTTTGGGGGCTATTAGTGATTCAGAAATATTTTTTATGTCCTCTTGATTATATATTTGAGTTGATTCAGAGGATTGTGTTTTTTGAGATGTTTTTTTCTTGTTTCCATCGACCACTCTGGTCTTTTCTGCAGCTTCTTCTATTGCAGCTTTCTTTTTTATATTGGTTGCAGTGGGAGAATCTACAAAAGTATTTTTATCATCTCTTCTAATATTTTTTTCTACTTCAAAAGCTCCTATGAAAACATCATAAAAATGATTATCTTTAGCTATGTCCACCCATGTCCCATCTGGATATTCACAGATCCGTTCTTCTCCATTTATGGAGTTCTCATAGATCATGTCCTCTACTTCGCTTTGCAGAAAAGGGCCTCTTATGACCCCATCCATGAACTTTATAAGGAACTTTTTTTCCATAGTTTATTTACTTAAAGCCCTTATGGCGTACTCCAATGTTTGGTTTATATAACTAAAGTATATCACCGATACTATTATAACTGCTATCGATATAATTTTGAAAGGTGTTGAGAAAGGAACAAGTTTACCTTTGTTAGAGGTATGGAAGTTATATAGCTCTCTTGCTCCAAAAATGCTCATAGCAAGAGTTATGGCCGAAAGTAGGATTATTTGAACAGGTTCTTCATTCTTAAAAGGCGCCCAAAACAAAGGGAACTTCCCTACGAAAGCAGTTGCAGGTGGCAGTAATACCATTCCGATTATTGTTAGGGGATTTGCCACTGGACTGTAAGTGAAGGTCAAAAGTAATGTCATCATTATGGCCGAAGCTTTAATATCCAGGGTTCCACTACCCAACAGAAATAGTATCGCACCAATATAAAATACCGCAAATTTGACCATGTTTTTTGTTTTATTAGAACCTGAAAATAATAATACAACAGGGAGCAGCATGAGGATAAATCCGATAGTTATAAGTGTGCTTTCTATTTTTATTGGATTTTGAGAGGCCAGCAATTCTCTCAATAAAATATAAATATTGATCGGAACCAGCAAGGTAACACAAAATGATTCAAGGTCCTTATTTGTTGTCCTTAAAGCAAAAAATAATGTGGATAACAGCAAAATCATTGCTGCCATAAAATGGTTCTGGCCATAAATGATGCTTATTAGGAATAATATTGAAACCAACATAGCTGTATCCTTGGAGGGTCTTTCTCTTGTAAGGGAGAATCCATAAACAGATACTATGCAAAGAGCAAAGGAGGATAAGAGCATCAGTGTGTCTGTGGTAGAGACGATCATGAATAAGCCGAGACACGTAGAAAGAAGACATACCCTTTCTAAAGCGTGAAACCTTTTACTATAAGTGAACATGTGATAGGTTGCTGCCAATAAAAAATAGAGCTTAAAGAGGTCTCTTATCAGGCTTTGTTGATCCTCTATCATGCTTAAGATAATATAAGAGGCGCAGGCAGCTAGGCCTATGATGGCTGAGGCATCTAAAAAACGGGAGTTTTTTTTGCTAATTGGTTTTTTTATAAGGAACAATGAGCACGTTAGAAGGGTAACTAACAAGATAATCTCTGGAATATAATTTAGAATATCCAACATTATGGTTCTCCGATCAAATTAGATTGACTGTATTTTTTGACGTTGTTGTTTATGTAAGTTGGATCGATGGATGCAACGACAACACCAGCAAAGATGATAAGGACTGCGACTAATTTGATGATTTCAGGCCACCCATTTTCTTTTATTGTAACCTTTTTATCGGTAAAAAATTGTGCTATTTTTGTAACACTTATTATAAAAAGAACGAACATCAAACTAAGTACACTGATCGCTATAGCCTGCTGATGCAGATTCAATAAAGAGAGAACTTTTAGCATTGGTATCCCTATTACAGTTCCAGAGAATCCGAAGGCCAACAATAAGGCTATCAAGAAAACCCACTTTTTTAGTTCATTAGTGTATCTATGTCCGTAATGGGTCATTATGATATTTAAAATAGTTTTAGCGATTACCATTTGAACACAAAGTTGTATTATTTTAAGCTCAGGTTTTAATAAAAAGATCAAAACAAAACTGGAAAAAACAAGAACGTTGGTGGTGTATATAGACGAGTTCGCTTTGCTTACCATTAGCTTGAATATCCAGAACAGAGCAATCGTGCAAACCAAGATAGCTATTATAAGAAAATTATCTCTAATGTAATTATGAAAATTTGGGAGAATGGTATTAATAAAGAAGACTATAGGGAGTAACGGTACAATAACGTTCACGAGTATTGTTGTCTCCGACCCTAAATTTTTTGAAGTATTCAAATACATTCTTATTACCAGCGCTGTTAACATAAGCCAGAATGCTGCTTCATGGATCTTGTTGAATTTACCTATTATTATGATCGAACCACATATTAATAACGTTTGTGCAATAAACCATATTTTTGAAAACTTGGTGGAGAGATGTCCTTGGTCGGTGTTAATAAGTATTATAAACAGCGGTACCCAGCAGAGCTCCCAGGAGATGATCCGGAGGGCTAGATTCTGTGTTAGGACAAAACTGAAAATTGCAGCCTGCAAACTAAGGTTCATACACCAATACAAGGGACTCTTTTGTTTGTTCAAACACAAAATTGTTTGTAGCAAAAAGGCAGTCGAGCACAGGACAATAAAAATATTAGAGATACCATTAAGTGATAATTCAAGGTCCATGTTCCATTGGTGTATCCATTCTAATTTGAAGCTGGTCGGTTCATCGAATGCGACATAAATGCTTAGAGCAGTAGTTATTAGTGAGGAAAGCAAAGGTATTAAGACCCAATGCTTTATTTTCAGTTTAAGGAACAAGTATTGTACTAAACAGGCGAAGATGGGTACAAGTATAAATAACAGAAGCGAGGTCATAACACCTCCATATATAAAAAAATAATTATGGTCATTATTAGTGTGGTTACAGCCAAGAAAACTGTGTAATCTTGCTTTAGGACCTTTGTGTCAATGTAGCTTGTAACTGTTCTTGCCAGGTGTTTTGGTCTTTTTATATAAACAGTTTTTGGAGCTGTGTTTATCCATCTAAAACAATAATTCATGAGGTCCGTTGATCCCAGAGCGAACTGTAAATTGATCCTGCTCAACAACGAAAGATACCTTGCTTCCAGTATCACGAGAGGGATCGCAGCCAGCAAAGGAACTGGCAGTGAGACAAAAGGAGAACCTCCTTCTATGATCTTTATGCTCATTAACACTGTAGGGAAAAAGACGATTAGGATGGTCTTATAGTTAAAAGATAACTTACCTTGTTTAAATTGTATTTCTAGAAGTTTTGCTATACACAGTGAGAGTAATATGGCTGCCGACAAGGAAAGATAAAAAATGTCTAGTACATTGTTCTTGCCAAAGATGTCCAATAACGTAGTACTAAAGATGCTGCCATCTATGAACGGTAATATTAAAAGTATCACTAGCGATAGCCTGTGATTCTTCGAGTTTATCAGGAGAGAAGCATAAATAGAGTAGAGGAATAATGCTACCAAGAGCATCGTTTGTGAGCATACTGATCCCAGAATAAATATTGGCAGTAATGTCAGTACAGTAGAGATATTCAGAAGTAATGTTCTAAGGCATAGTACTAGAAGGGCAGCTATTATGATAAATGAAGTTAGATTATTGTCCTGTACTGGCTGTAATTTCATTACTAGCCCGGCTAAAAGCGTTAGGTTAGCAAGGTATAGGTAGTTATTCTGCCCCTCTATTTTTTCTGATGCAAAAAGTATCTGTATAAGGGCAACGATCAATAAAGTTATCTTATAATGTGGCAACACTGGATCGAGACACGTTACTGTGGCTAAAAAGGCCAATAAAAAATATTTATAGGCAACGAGCCGTTCTTTTTGTTTTAACAGTATTAGTGCTTGTGTTACATAAACGGCGGAAAAAACGTAAGTATAGGTGACTATATTTATCGGTGTTAGTGATAGGAGTACAAGTAGAGAGAGCAATATCCTAGATACTGATATTTTTTTTAGTATAAGGAGTGCTACCAGGTATATTCCCCCTATAATTACAGGCACGAATTCTGGTCTAATTATATTCATAGTGTTCCACATCATTTTTATTTATATTCCTTGCTGGTCAAAAGTATAACAAAGTTAAGAGCAAAACTTATTAATATGACTATAAAAATTTTATTCACATCCTGATAGGTCATCAGGATCGCAAAAATGGAAGCAGTGAACAAGGCGAACAATTTACTGAAGATATCCCGTTTAATAAAAGCAGCTATTATTGAGACAACCATACAGGCTAGGGTCAAATAATTATTCATAGGTTTTTTTATCTCCTTTGGTCCTGTTCATCCCAACCCCTATTGCGCTGCTTGCTAAAACAAACACAACCAGGAGACAGAGGATGATAGAGAGAAATATACTATGGCTATTTTCTAGGTATGCCTCTTTTTTTTGAGAGAAATAGATCCCTATTGGCAAAGAAGCGATGGCAACTGCACAGAAAAGTGAGTTTAACCGAGGCTGTTTTTTGCGTATTGGTTCTGGACTATCCGTGTTCAGGAAGAAGAGCATAAGTAATGCCATTATTGAGGCATATATATAATTTTCTGAGTAAATAAAAACCCCTACAGGAATACATGCTAAAGCATGAACAAAATATCCTTGTCCGAATATCAGCCAGCAAAGCAAGAACAATAGGGAGAGTATCAAAATATATGTCATAGGTTTTCCTTTTTAATGTTCCTCACATTTATTATATTAAATTCATGAATGAAAAAGTCGCTGTTATTTGTTGCGCCTTCTATTTCTTTGGAGAACATAATCGCATTTTCTGGACAAGTCCTTGTGCAGTAGCCGCAGTACAGGCATGTTGCATAGTTTAGTCTTAGTGACAGACTGTTTTTATTGATACCTATACTATTTGAGGGGCATATTTTTATACATTCTCCACACAAATTGCACTTATAGGTGTCTAGGGCAAGGAACCCTCTTGCTCTTTTAGGCAGGATAGGTTTTGCAATTGGGTCAGGGTATAGTTCTGTAATATCTTGCCTAGTGAATAGTAGGAGTATCAGCTTTTTAATAGTGTTGAATATTTGCTTAATGGTAGCCCCCTGACAACAACACCTCTACTACACTCGTTATGACAAAAATGCACAGCGATGTTAAAAAAGCCCATGCCAATACTAATTTAGAGTTTTTTATTTGATTAAATTTTGGTATAAAAGTGTATAAGATATTTTGAGCGTATATTACCAGCACAGCCATAATGATACAAACGTAGAAATTGCTTAAGGGGAACCAAACATAAAAGATATAAAAGTTCAAAGCTAAATTTCTGGCCATGTTCAAGGGTAATGGTTCATTCTCCTCCCTGTTTAATATTTTTACAGAAACCAAAGCCATTATTAAGGAGAACCAACTAGGAGTGATATATCGAAGCAATACCGGCAATAAGCAAATCAGTATAGCTGCTATGCTGATCCCTTCAAGGTAAAGCCTTTCCTTATTGTTCTTTGCAAAGAGCAGTTTGGTAACGAAGATTAGCACCAACGGTAGCATTATATATTCAGACGACAACTTCATATCTTGGCTTGCAAAAATGATCGCAATAAAAAGAATTGCTATGTGTAGCATGAAGTTCAAGTAACCTAACAAATGTCTTGTGAAGAGGATAAACGGTCTTTTTGCTATTCCTATTCTCCTCTCTGTTTTTATCTTTATTATATCGTTAATTGTGCAGGCCACTAAAGTTGCTATGGTGAACACTATCAATTTAAGCAGATAACTCATTTGTCTGCCTCCAGTGGAGACAAAGCCAGGCTTTCAAATGCCATCGGGATATTGTCCAAGCTACATCCATTTAGGCACTGATCAACAGCAAGTTCATTTGTCTCTGTTGGACTTTTTACATAGATGCTGTCTAGTAGGCCTTCAGGATCTATAGTTACGGTCATACGCAGATGACCTTTGGGAGTCTCTATACTTTTTGAATAAGTCCCGCTTTTTATAGTAAAAGAATCTCGTAATAAATGGTTATCATGAAAAGTGAGATCATTTTTTGATATGATAGAGCGTATTATATTAAGGGAATCCTGTGTGTCTTTTATAATAGAA
>Ga0118677_10001615_pt1 | contig 47342 bp, 38 predicted proteins | sample AliMusrvi5mmetaG_FD_86154 | JGI IMG/M metagenome (GOLD analysis project Ga0118677, IMG submission 86154) | reverse complement strand
AGCCACGCAGCCGCAGCGGAGTGGCGTCCAGTTGCCACTCACTTACCCCCAAAAAGCCACTCCCCCGTTCGTAGTAAGCCACGCAGCCGCAGCGGAGTGGCGTCCGGTTGCCACTCAATTCTCTGCTAAAAAAGAAGAGGCAACCGAACGCCACTCCGCTTCGCTGCGTGGCTCACTACCAACAAGGGGTGGCCTAATGCTCCTGCGCTTTCGGCGGCACCGGGAGCAGGATGCGGACGTGGGTGATGTCTTTCAATGCGGTCCGTGCCCATTCCGGCAACGGTTTTTTGGCGTCGGCGTCGAGCGCCAATTTCGGCATCGGTTGCCAGTTGCCGTTGTTGATGCGCACGTCGATCAGCACACGCGAGGTGACCAGGCGCAGCCAGTCGGAGGAATCCCAGTCATTGCTGCTCCAACTGGGATGCAAATACGCCAGGAATAACGGCGCGATGCCTTCCCAGGTGGGATCGTGCGCGTCAAATTCTTCGATCACCATCCACTGCGGGATGAAGCGCGCGCGCATCATTTCCGTCGTCATGCCTTTGTCATAGAGCAGGATTTCGAATCCCCCGACTTTCCCCGCCGGCGCCACCGAAATCTCCAGTAATCCGTTCAGGCTTGCGCTCAGTCGTCCCGCGTCGGTAAAGGACGATTCGTCGAGCCGTCCGATGCCGAACACCGGTTTCAACACCTTCCCGATGGCTTTTTCATGGCCATCCCACCCCAACTCGCTGACGGCTCCCCCAAAGCGGTTTTCAAAGATGTAGGCTTGCGGAGAATCTTTCGGTTGCAAGACCCGCATCACCAGCACGTCATGGGTTTTCGGCGTGTAGCCGATCGGAATCGGTTGCAGACCGTCGTGGGTTTCGATGGATACCGGATTGCCCGGGATCGGCGTCCAGTCACCGCCGAAGATACCGCTTCCGGCGGGAATATCGGTCAGCATCGTGCCTTCGGGAAGATGCCGGGTGTTTCGCGTCGTGCGCGTGGCTTCGGCCCCCCCCGGCATCTGCGGGAGAATCGAGAATGCCAGCCCACGATCTGCCAGCGTGTCGAATCCCGTCCGCACCGCAATCGCATTGACCGCCGTGGCCGCCACCACGCCGACCGGTGCCCACTTGCGCGGCAAATACGGCTCGTTGGTAATCGTTTCGACCGGCGTATCGACATGTCCGATCGCTTCCCACGTTTTGCCGCCATCACGGGACGCGGTGATCTCCCCTTTCGCGGCATTGACGATACGCAAGCGATAGATCTCCACGCGATTCAATTTTTGCTGATCCAGTATCTCCGATAGATAACTATGCGAGCCTGGCGGGGCGGTGGCAAAGGAAACGCGTTCCTGCGGCGTGCGTTCGGCCAGTTCAACCAGGGCTTTGGTCAACACGTTGAGTTTGTTGGCCAGGTCGGCATTCATCGCCGCTGAGTTTCTGGCTAACTCCTGCCGCGCGGTAATTTCCAGATTGAGCTGCTTTTGCAACGCCTCGAAACTCCCGAGCAGATCCTTCTTCGTACCCTCAACTGATAGTTGCAGGCTGGCCGCCAGCGCCTTTTGCGCGTTGAGCTCCGCTTCCCGCGAACTATCGGCGGTCATCTTTTTCGTCAGTTCCGCTTGCGCGGCCAGCTCCCGGCTCAATTGCGTCCGCAATGCCTCGATCTGATCGAGTAATTCCTTTTTCGTCGTGGCGAGTGTCGTCTGCAGCGCATCGTCCTGCGCCTTTTGCGCGCTGAGTTCCGCGCTGTGCGCCGTCTCGTCGGCCACGGCTTTCTTTGTCAGCTCTTCCCGTGCGGTCGTTTCCTGTACGAGCAGTTTATTCAAGTCCGCCGTTTTGTCCAGTAGTTCTTTCTTTTGCCCGTCGGTTTTGGCATCGATGGTGGAGACATTCTTTTGCAGTAGGGTGATGATCATGTCGAGTTCGAGTCGCGTGCGCGCCAGGTCTTCATGCAACACCAGGTTGCCTTTCTCGAGCTCGCTGATCCGCTTGGTCAGCGACTCGATATTTTCCGTCGCGCAGACGGGCAGGCACAGACTGCAAATGAGGATCACAACCCAGAAGGATTTAGCCATGCTCTCAACGCTCCATTATTTCGATTGATGGTGGGATTCAGGCGAACCGGCGCTTACATTCACCACTTCGATATCACCGGCGGAAGATTCTACCGGTCGCTCTACGCCTTTTTCATCGAACAAGACGGCATTCACCACCGACAGGGAGGTTTTGCCGGGATTGACCGTGCGGAATTTCAGCGTCCCCAGATTGGCCTCCGCTTGCGTAATCAACTCGGCGGATACACCGTGCGCATCGATGCGACGACCGGTCAGCGTGAGTAAGCCTTTCTCGATTTGCGATTTATCCACGTGCCAGTATAACTGCCGGCCTTCTTCGATGAATGCGCGACCGCGCGACACGTCGAACGGCAGCACAACATTGGGATCGAATTTGATGGTAACGCTGGCGCCGTAGAGCGAAACTGCCGGGGCGAGATTGACTTCCATAATCACCGGCGTGGGTTCATCCGGCTGCGTCATCACGCGTTGCGCGGTGGGCGCAAAGCGCAGATGCGGATTGGGCACCGCGACTTGAATCTGGCGGGTAATCTGATTCGCTTCGATATTGCTGCTGGTAACCGCGAGCGTCAGCGCCAGCTTGCCGCCCATCTTCCCGTTGGCAATAAAGATCCAACTCCGCTGCACGGTCTCATTCGGTTTCAACAGGCGCTGGCTTTCCTTGACCTTGTTGCCGCTGACCAGCGTTAGGCCCTCGGGCACGGTGAGCGTGGTCGTCACGTCGCGCGCATCATACCCGCCGGCATTCTGCAGATAGCCGGTCAGCGTAAACGTCTGTGTCCGTTCATGTTCGAAGGTCGTCTCCGCCGGCGCGGTCAGCCCCAGCGTGAGTTGTCCGGCCTTCAAGCTGACTTCGCCGATGCCGTAGTAGCTCACATAAGTCTTCGTTTTTCCCGGTTCCAGTATGACGGGGTTCCACACCATCGCCGCCGCGGTATCGGGTTCCGTTTCTCCTTTGCGGGTAAAGCCTTGACCGGGGGTGAGCGCCGGCACCCAGGGATCATCCGCCAGCGTTCCCCAATCCGCGAACAACAGTTGATCCGGCGGGGTGATTTTATCGCCGCGCAAACTTCCCTGCGAAATGACGGTAGGATTGGCCAGACTGTCGAAGGCTTGCCAGAAATCCGGCACGTCTTTGCCCGTCAGCACGGTGGCGGTGGTGATCGCTTGCCGTCCGGCGCGAATCGGCGCGGCGTCATTGTCGCCGCACATGGTATCCAGCAACATGCGCAAGCCGACTTCATGGTTGGCGGAACTGCGGTTGGTGATTTTGTAGGTGATGCCAACGGTATCGAGCATCCGCGTGCTCATCCCGCGGACGAAACTCAACTCCTGCGTCACTTCGATATCGCCGAACTTCTCACTGTAGGTGATCAGATTATTGGCCAGCGTCGGTGCGGTGATCGTTTGGCCATATTTGCCGTTGCTGCCGGCACGGCGATGCGTGGGACCCCCGACGATATACGGTGTGCCATCGATCTTTACCGTGCTGTAACTCGTCCACGGGGTATTGCCCCCGAAGATCAGGTGCTTGTTCTTGCTGGACGGGCGAGAGATATCTCCCCCAGTCGTGCGAATAGAGAATCGCCCCGCCTCGTTGGTTCCGGGGTTTACCACCATCCGAATGAATTCATTCTCCAGCGCGATCGGAGGAGAAGACGTCACCGCGGCCGCCGCGACGCGCATGCCCAGCAAGCAGACCACAGCAGCGGCCCACGGCAGCGTATTCGGTCTCCTGCTCATAACGCGACTCCTTCCACTTTACCATTGGCGTAGGTAAAACGTACCGCAACCGTACCAGTAGTAAACTTGCCCTTGCTCATCGCCGGTTTGAAATGCCAGGATTGCATCGCATACAACGCCGCCTGATCCAGCACGCTGTGCCCGGAACTTTTCGCCACCGACGCGGTGAAGCGGCCATCCGCGTTCACCTTGACCACGATACGCACGGTGCCTTCTAATCCGTCTTCTTCCGCGAGTTTGGGATAGCCCGGACTCGGTCCCCCCAGGGCGGCCGCGTCGTACGTGGGACCGCTGGGCGCGACTTCCGTGCCTTGTTGCCCGGTCCCCCCCGGCTTACCCGGCGGTACGGCGCCGATGCCATTCTTTGCCGTCATGATCGCCGGTGGCGCGGCCGGTTTCGCGACCGGCGGAGCCGGCGAGGGTTTCGGCGGCGTGACGGGCGTGGCGGCCACCGGTTCGCGATATTCGTGCGGGGTCACCACATGGTGCGGTACCGGCTTGGGAACGCCGACCTTGGTGACGGCAACGGTCTTCACCTTCGGATTGGGTGGGATCGCCTTCGGCGGCTGCGTCACGGGAACGACTTTGGGCGGTGCAGCCTCAGTGACGAATCGCACCGGAACTATGCTTTCGTGTGTCGTTTCCTCCGGGAAACGCTGCAGGCTCAATCCCACGAACAACAGCACGTGCAAACCGAACGATATGGCAAGCCATGGACGATAAGTGTGTAATATCATAGTACGTGAGTCGGCTTTTCAGGTTCAGGCTGGCGGGTCGCCAGCGCAATCTGGTCGAGGCCAACCTTGCGTGCCGTGTCAATGGTGTAGATCACCAATTGATACGGCACCTTCTCGTCAGCCTTTACCACCAACAGGCGAGAATTGTCCTGCTGATGACGCTGTTTCAGCGTGGGCATCAAGGCCAGCGCGGTCACCGGGACATTATTGACAAAGAATTGTCGGTCGCTGGTAATGCGGACGGTGACCGAAACCGGGAGGGTGTCGTATTGGTGACCGCTTTCGGTAGATTCAAGCGCACGCTGCTCTCGCGCGTCAACGTATTCGCAGTCACCAGAAAGATGATCAACAACACCAGGCAAACATCGGTGAACGGCGTGATGTTGATCTCGGAAATCTGGCGGTGGGTATGTCGGAGATGGGAACGTATCATGCGGCGACCTCCTCACTGGTTGCGGTCTGCGACGGCAACTGCCGCAGGTCCTTCATTTGATAGGACCATTCCGTGCTGAAGCGCTCCAACTGCAGGCGATAGTTCTCCACCCAGGCGGTGCACCAATTGTTGGCGACCACGGCACAAATCCCGATGCTCAATCCGACCGCCGTCGCGATCAACGCTTCCGCAATCCCTTGCGACACCACGGCGGAATTGCCGGCTCCCATATGCGCGACATCTTGAAACGCACGCATGATCCCGAGCACGGTACCGAATAATCCGATAAACGGGGCGATATTCCCGACCGTGCCTAATACGGGAAGCGGGCGGGTCGCGTGCGCGATCTCCGCGTCGCACGCCAGGGTGAGGATGTCCGTGATCTCCTGCGCATCGGCCTTGCGGCGCATTAGACTCGCTTTGGCGATACGGGCGAATGGACTGCGTGAGTCATCCAGCAGCCGAATAGCTTCCTGCCAGTCACAGGCCGCAAGCAAGTTTTCCACGCGGAGAAATAGCTCTTTCGGCATACTGCCGACCCGTGAAAACGCCCAAATGCGTTCTAAAATCACGGTAACAACAAGCAGAGAACAAAAACCCAACGGGATCAACGCGACCCCCCCTTGCTTGATCAACAGCCATGCGGTCATACGAGATGCTCCTATGCGCGGTACCCCTGGCACTTAACAGCAATACGACGTTCGCTCAGCAGTCAGCAGGAAACTGACCTGGTAGTTCGTTAATTTGAATTAGCAGGAGGGTGACGCTCCGTCGGAGCCAAAAAACTCGTCGACAGCGAGTCCTTCTCCAAGGCAAATTCACATTAACGAAATATAAGCTGGGCGATGCGAAACGACAAATCAATGAGCGATCTCATTCCTCGGGGGGAGGAGGGTTGAAATACTCACTGGCCAAAGGCTTACACGATTATTCCACAGTTGCGTTAAAATCGTATTAAGGGGAAGAAAGATTTACAATATCGGGGATAATTGTTTGATCGCGGCGGAAGGTATTGTGAGGTGAGAAGCGATACGATGACCTTCACCCTAAGAAACTCTATGAGAAGGAACCGTTGTCAGATCGTGGAGGATTATCCGCGCTGAATGACGTTAAAGATACGACAGTGTATGCAGATATACGTGAGAGAAACTCCAACGCCGTCCAGTACGAAAAAGACCCACGAGATGGCCGCGAGCACTGTGCATACAGTCTCTCAGCGTTTCTGCGCCTCTGCGTTGAAAAACAAATCGAATAAAGGAATACTACTCCTTCGGCATGGTGAAAAACCAGAGATGCGCGTCTTCATACCAACTGATCGCATGCGGCACTGCGGTGGCAGCGCCCTGGTGATACCGCGTATACAGCAGCGTCGATTGATTGATATGCTGCAAAATCAGCGGAAGTTTCCCGGGCAGATAGATCGGCATGCCGGCTAGCTCAGCCGCTTCCGTCATGTTGAGCATCGGCATCGTGATGAGATTCTGGTTGGACTGTATATCCATATAGTTTTCGATCGCCCACCCCTTTGCATCGAAGGCATGATCGATCATATCCACCAGCCCAAAATCCCCGTGAAGCGCGCGCCCGGCCATCGCCCACCGACCGCAGGCCAGCGCGCAGGCCGTCTCCTGCGCAAACATTTCCGTGGTCTGTGAGCCATAGCCGCAGTGGTGGAGAGAAACCTGCTGCATTATCGGCAGCAGAAATTGCTCCTCGATGCGACGCGACTCGTCCGCGGACAGCCCATCAGCCGCGCGGAGCAAGTCATACGCCCACGGGAAACCGCGCGTGTAGGCTTCCATCAACACGCTGCCGCCGATAATATTCGAATACGCGGTGGAGATGGGGTTGACCGGGTGCATGGTGGGCGCGGTTTTCGCGTATTCCAGCAGAATCGCTCGCGCCTGATCGCAATAACGCGTCTCGCCGGTTAACGCATACACCAGCGCGCAATAATAGGCGTCATTGGCGTTGCGGATATGCAGCAGCACCACCGCCTTGGCGTTCAATGCTGCATTCCCGCTGATGGATTTTCGGCATTTCGGGCAGAACTGTTCGATGTCGGAGACGATCTGCAACGGCCCCCTGCACACCGGGCATTCAAACCCCATCACATGCTCGCCGGCGGTTTTTGGCACGATCAATGGCCGCGCTATACTGTCATCCGCAGCTTTCCGAAACCAGGTCAGCGCCTCCCGATAGTGCGGATCATCTTTAACCCATTGCCGCAGTGCGACCAGGCGCTGGGCATCACACCGCACGCGAGGGTGCTCGGTCAACGCATAGCGCGGCGGCACCGTCGCATAGAGCGGCAGCGTTTGCCAGCCGCGCAGGACGGCGACATCCGTTTCTTCCAGTCCATTGACGCGCAGCACGAAGGGCACTTCCTCGGTGTAGAGCGGTGCGAGCCCGCGCGCTGACGTCTTCGCGATCGCCAGCGATACCGGCAGCGTAACCGTTTGCCTTGCCGGCACCTGGAAGGATCGCGTTGGCGCGGTCAACGAGAAATGGCGCAGGGCTGCGCGCTCAAAAACCAGCCGGCAATTGCGTGGCACCTCGCCGGCATTATGCACGGTCAGCGCGTAGGAATAGCGATACTGCTCGCGCGTCTCCGCGAAGTTCTGTTTTGTTTCGTCATAATCCACCCGCACCGGATAGCGCACGGCACGCAGGTTTTTGATGCGCCAGACGCTGGGACCGGTGATGGTGCGGCTCGAAGTCATAAAGACGAGTTGCAGCAGCGTGCGCGCCGTCTGGCTGTTCGCCGGGCAGTCGTCATCCAGGCGCAACTCAAAGCGCGCCGTCCGCCACTGCCGGCAATGACGTTGCGACATTTTGAAATACCACTCGCGTGCGCGGTCATAACCGGGGACGTTCTCCACTTTCATCCAGTTCAGGCTGGCTCCGCCGTCAAACCAGTAATCAAAACAGATCGCATCGCACCCGGCAAGCTGCGCCTTCAACGCGGTGAAATCCCGCGTGAGCGTAGTCATGCCGCCCTGCTGGCATCGCCATTCCAGATAGGGTCCGTCCTTCACATCATCGACAATGCGCACCTCACGTTTCCCGCCAATCTCCCATCCGGATAAACCGGCGAAATCCTCCAACCGCAGCCGGTTTGCCTCCAGCACGGGTTGCGCGATCCCCGCCGTGAGCAAACATAAACCGGCGATACCCAGCATGATAATGCGTACCATAGTCGATCTCAGCATATTCAATCTTCACTTGTAACCGTTCAGGGCGTCCTGGCGCGCGAGCATCCTCGCGAGCACTTCGGTGGTTTCGATACGACCCTCCGTAGTCTACTCAAGCACCGAAGTGCTCGCGAGGACGCTCGCGCGCCAGGACGCCTTGAACGGTTACCTTCACTTTTGGCGTTATTCCGACACGATTCTGCCCCATAAACGTTCACCTATATTAGATGTCTTTGATGCCAAATAGTTCGGATGGGGAATTATCGGCTTACCAGATCATCAGGGGGTAAATATCATCCGCCTATGGCAGGCGGTGGTATCATCTGTGAGTAGGGTGGAGTTTCGTGCGCTGCGATATGCAGCCGACAGATTGCGAAAGCACGAAGACCAAAGCGCGTTGGCGCAAAGGAATCATAACGCCAATATCGGGCCGCCGGCACATAACCGGAAACCGCGGATTGATCCGGAAACGTATGGGAACTATCCCCGCCGCAGCAGGAGGAAATCTTCTTACGGCTTTTCCAGCGGCTCCCAGCCGCTCCAATCGCCGATAATCTCGACTTCCATCTCTAAATACCGTTCGAAGACTTCGCGGACACGGCGGTGCATCCAGTTGGCGAGGTTGCGAATGTCGGAGGCGGTGGCGCCGGGGGTGGCGATGATGAAATTGGCATGTTTATCGGAGACTTCCGCGCCTCCGATACGGTAACCCTTGCAGCCGGCATGGTCGATTAACTTGCCGGCGGCGATGTCCGGCAGGTTTTTGAAGGTGCTGCCGGCGGTGTGGCAGCGAATTGGCTGGCGCGAGGTGCGTTTCTCCTCCAGACGCTCCATCTTGCTCTGGATCGCGTCGCGATCGCCTTCGACCAGCTTCAACCGCGCGCTCCAGACGACTAACTCACCCGACTGCAGCGCGCTGTGGCGATAGCTATAGCACAGCGCATCGCCGTTTTTTTCGACGCACTCGCCCGCCAGCGTGAGCAGCGAGGCACAGGTTAATAAGTCGCTGATGCTGCCCACATCGGTGCCGGCATTCATGACCAGGGCGCCGCCAATGGTGCCGGGAATGCCCAGCGTCGATTCCAGCCCGCTCAACCCTTCCGTGGCGGCAAAATGTACCACGCGCGCCAGTTTGGCGCCGGCGCCGGCAATAATGGCATCGCCGTCGCGAGAAATCTGCGCAAAATTCGGTGTCAACCGAATGATCGCCCCGCGTATGCCGGCGTCCGCCACCAGCAGGTTGCTGCCGTTGCCAATGATCTTCACCGGCACTTCCGCCTGGTAGAGCAGGCGCAACATCACGATCAGATCGTCCTTATCCTGCGGCGTCAAATAGAGATCGGCTGGTCCGCCGACACGAAATGTGGTATGCATCGCCATTGGCTCGCAACGTAGCACTTCGCCGCGGGTTTTTGCCCGCAGTTCACGCGCCAGTTCATCCAATGCCGATACCTCGGCGCAGCACTCCACATGTTGTAGCGATGACGTGACCAATGTCCCAACCTCGACCTAGCACTGATTCGCGATCCGGTGCAGACTTCCCTGCACCTACCGTGCGATGGCAATCAACTGATGGGCGACGGTGTCGACATCGCCTGCGCCCATCGTAATAATCAAGTCCCCATTTCGCAACGAGGGTATGACCGCGGGTTGTGCGGCTGCGATTCCGCATCCCGCGGCGTGTGCTAACACCTGCACAGCCTCGGACAAGCCGGACACGGCCTGCACCGGGGGATGACCGGGGATCGCTTGCAGGCGCTCAACCAGCAGTCCGGCATCGACCCCGGCAATCGGCGCTTCGCGCGCGGCGTAAATCGGGGCAATCAGCACCGCGTCCGCCAGCGCCAGCGCATCGGCGAATTCCGCCAGTAGATCGCGCGTGCGACTGAAAAGATGCGGTTGAAACAGGGCCACCAGCGTGCCGGAAAAACTCGCGCGCGCCGCTTGCAGCGTGGCACGAATCTCGGTCGGGTGGTGGGCGTAATCATCGATCACTGCTGCATCACCACAACAGCCCATCCGCTCGAAGCGCCGGTGCATGCCGGGAAATTCCGCCAATCCGCGCTGCACATCGGCAAACGCGGCGCCGAGTTCGAGCGCCAGCGCCGCCGCGCCGGCGGCATTGCTCACGTTATGCGCCCCCGGCACGCGCAGCGTCACTTCCCCCAACGGCGTTTCGCCGTGCACGAGGGTGAAGACGCTCTCCGCGCCCAGGCGGACCTCCGTATACCGGTAGTCGTTATCCGTCCCCGCGCCATATAACACAGCGCGCGGGGGAATGCCACGCATCGCCCGCAGTCGCGCATCGTCGCCGTTCAACACCGCCACTTCGCGCACCTGGCCGAGAAATGTCCGGAAACTTGCGAAGAGATGTTCCGGCGTGCCGTGAAAATCCAGGTGATCGATTTCGATATTGGTGATAATCGCCGCTTCGGGATGCAGTTCCAGAAACGAATTATACGCTTCACACGCTTCGACCAGGGTGAGCGTGCCGCCCGGACGGGCATTGCCGTCCAGCACCGATAACTCACCGCCCAGCACGCAGGTCGGGTCGAACCCAGCGGCCAGGAAGATCGTCGCCAGCATGCCGCTGGTGGTCGTCTTGCCATGGGTGCCGCTCACCGCAACGCCGCGCGCGCTGTTCGTCAGGGTGCCGAGGATGTCGGCGCGCTTGACGATTGTACTCCCCCACTCTACCGCCTGGCGCCACTCCGGATTCTCTGCTTTGATGGCGTCAGACAGCACCACCACGTCGTCCCGCCGGAGATGATCGGCCTGGTGACCGACCGCAATCTCCGCGCCGTGGGCCATCAACTGCTCCAACAGCGCCGAGTGACGCATGTCGGAACCGCCGACGCGAAAGCCGCGCGCCAATAAAATCTGCGCGATGGCGCTCATGCCGATGCCGCCGATGCCGATGAAATAATACCGGTGCGACGGGTCCAGTGATATGGAATTACTCCGAGAATGCATGGTCATCCCTGGGAGCGCGAGCGTCTCGCTCGCCTCATTGCACAATCCCACGAGGCGGGCGAGACGCCCGCGCTCCCTGGGTTCCCGAACGGAAAGCCGTAATCTTCCGCGCCGGAGAGCACTATACCCTGATCGATGGGAAAAGATACTTGTCAGTCGTGTGCAGGTGTGTTTCAGGACATTGCCGGCTGCATGGCATCTCCTGGCGCCGTCTCGGGTCGGGTGGCGGTCGCGGAGCGCAATGTCGAAACATTTAACAGCAGGCCGGCCATCATCATACTGGCGATGATCGAGCTACCGCCATAACTGATGAACGGCAGGTTGATGCCGATGGTCGGCAGCAGGTTCATCGCCATGCCCAGATTGATCAACGCTTGCGTGGCGATCATGACGGTGCTGCCCATCGCCACCAGCGTATGAAATTCATCCGGCGCGCCGTGGGCAATGGAAAAGCCGCGAAAGATGAGAAAGAGGTAGGGGCAAAACAGCAACAGCACGGTGAGGAAGAAGCCAAACTCCTCCGCGATCACCGCGAAAATAGAGTCGTTTTGCGAAGCCGGCAGATAGAACCATTTTTGCCGGCTCTGGCAGAATCCGCGTCCCAGCAAACCGCCGGAACCGATGGCAATCAGCGAATTGCGCGGTTGATCGCTGGCAATGATGGTCCGGTTTTCCGGTTGCGCCCAGGCGCGGAAACGCTCCGCCGTCCGTGGTTTCACCAGGATCAGCCCGAACATCGGCAGCGCGAGTACCGCCAGCAAAATGCCGATATAGCGCGCTTTCGTGCCGGCAATCATCAACATGATCATCGTGGCCAGCACCACCATCAGCGTGGTGCCCAAATCTTTTTGCCCCATGATCAGCGCCGCCGGAATAAACAGAAACCAGACCGGACCGGCAAACAGGCTGCGCATCGTCTTGACCATCCACGGATTGCGCGCCAGATATGCCGACAGCGTCAACACGATGCCCACCTTGGCGAATTCGGAAGGTTGAATCCCCATCACCCAGGATTTGTTGCCGTGTTTGCTCTGTCCCAACACCAGTACGGCCAACAGCATCACGCCGACCACCGTCACCAGTCCCCAGAAAAACGCGTCGCGTCGCGGATGCCGGTAGAAAATGCCCAGCGGCAGATAGGTAAACGCCATCATCGCCACCAGGCCCACCAGCACGTTTTTAATCTGCTTGCCGGCATAAAAAAAACTGTCTCCCCCGGTCTCCGTCAACGCCAGGGCTTTGGGATAACTTGCCGTGTAAACACAGGCGATACCCAATCCGACGAGGATAAGAACGCAGAGAAACAGTGACATATCGAAGGCGGCAATACGGCGCATAGCAATGATCTCCGGGCTGCGATGGTGCGCTGAAATCACTATACCAGAGGGCACTGATAGCGTCAATGAATTATTAAGCGAAAATACGGTATTTCCACCGCGTCGTGGGGAAAAAAGAACAGCCGGCAGTGACCGGAATCTGCGGTAAGTTTCTCTCCATCGTGAAGAGATAACTTATCAGAACAGCAGAGTCAACGCACAAATTTTATCGTTATGTATCAGTCTATATTATAGCAAAACAAGCTATAACACCACCATACTACTCTACTACTCGACTACTACACTCCCACACTCCCCCTCGTCACACCCCGTGTGGTCGCATCCAACTGGGCCGAGAGCGGACAATTTCCACTTCGAAGGCATCCAACAACCCACCGACGGGCGGGTTGAATTTCCGCGCGGTCACCGTCACTTCCGCCACCGGCGGGAAATGCTGCAGGATGGCCGCGGCAATATGCTCGACCATCGTCTCGAAGAGCGCGAACTGCCGGCCGGATTGAATCTGTTGGATCAGCGTATAAACCGCCGGATAATTGACCGTCGTTGCCAGCTCGTCCGTGCAGCCGGGCAGTTGCAAATCCAACCGCATATCCAGGTCCATCGCCAGCCGAATCCCCTGTTCGCGTTCTTGCGGAAATGCGCCGTGATGCCCGTAAAACACCATATTGCGCAGGCGGAGGTGATCGCCGGCCAACTGTCCTTTCCCGCAATCGAGAATGCCGCGGTCGGACACGATCAAGTCCATCGGCATGTCATGCTCCGCGGTTGGCACGCGCGGCGCCAATTGCACGGCATAGGCCAGCCCCACGCGCCAGCCTTCGCTCATCACCAGCAGCGAATCGTAGAGGCCCTTACCATAGCCGATCCGATTGCCGGCAGAGTCAAAGACGCTGCCGGGCACGAGGAAGAGTTCAACTTCAGTGGGGGAAACTTCCGGGGTAGCCGGGGAGGGTTCACGAATGCCGAAAGGCCCGGGGAGCAAGGCCGCGAAATCCGTGACGGCATGCAACGCGAGCCGCCGTTCGGACAGCACCGTGCGCGGCAGCACCACACGTTTGCCCGCCGCCAGCGCCGCGTGCAGCAGCGCGTCCGTCTGCACTTCTTTGCCGATGGACATATAGCCGGCGACGGTTTGTGCGTCGGTATAAATCGGCAGCGATAAGACGGTGTCGGCAATGACGGCGCTGTGCGCATACGCGTCAGCAAATGACAGCGCCTCGCGTCGCGCCAGCATCGCCGCGCGTAAATCCGCTTTTAGCGCTCGAAGGTTTACCGGCATGGAGATTGTCTCGTTCATGGTCACGGCTACCGATTTCGCCTGGGGAAACGGAATTCCTTTTCCGTTATTCTTCTCGCCCGTGTTTCAGCACCCGCTCGCGCTCACGGTCCGTCTCACGTTCGGCAATGGCTTCGCGTTTATCATACATGCGCTTACCGCGTGCCAGTCCTAATTCCACTTTCGCCAGTCCGTGCGACAGTACAATCTTGAGCGGAATGAGCGCCAAGCCTTTTTCGCGCGTTTTGCCGATCAAACGACGGATTTCTTCGCGATGCAGCAATGCTTTGCGCGGGCGAAGCGGATCGACATTCTCCCGGTTGCCTTGCGCGTAGGGACTGATATGCAGGCGATGAATCCAAATCTCATGACCTTCGACCCGCGCGTAACTATCGCGCAGGTTGCCTTTACCTCCGCGCAGCGATTTGATCTCGGTGCCGGTCAATACCAGACCAGCCTCGAGCGTTTCCATAATTTCATAATCGTGCCAGGCTTTGCGATTATCGACCAGCACGCGATTTGTTGGCATGATGTCTCGTTTACCACGGGAAGACTCGCTGTGCGCAGGGAAGGTTATCCCATCATCTGCCGGCAGTCCGTTCCGTATTTCGTGCTTAGATAGCGATCTGTTCCGATTTCGGGCGGCGACCACGACGGCGAGGTTGCTGCGGCGCCGGGACCAGGCTGATTTCCTGGTTCAGCACTTCGATTTGCGCGTCGATTTCATCCACCCGCGTCATAAACCGTGCACGGCGGCGCATTAACGTCGCAATTTTACGCTCCGCCACTTTTCCGGTTTTCTTCAATTTGCGCCGCTGATCGCGCAACCGCGCCATCGCCGCTTCGATCTCATCGAGCGACATCTCTTCGATTCCAGCCATCTCTTCTCCTCCTTCTCAGACAAATCGATGGGAACTTTCGCACGGGAACTCTCCTCGATCGCCATCGCGTAACCGAATAAAAACTCGGTTGAGGATTGTTCATGAAGCGAAATGATTCTCACTAACTGTTAGTACCGAAATTTAGTCTAGCATACTCTATAATGATGCACAAGACAGTGAGCTTGAAGCGGCTGGATAAATGTCAAAAATGTCTGCCAAGTGGAATATACATAATCCCGATCCACGCTTTTCCGATGAAAAAGCCGACGGGAACAGCGGGTTCCTTTCATTCGTAATATCCAGAAGATTTTCACTTTAGACGATAGTTCTCTACAGATGGTGTGATCTGATGGAGCCGCTTTCGGGAGAAGTTGACACGAAGGCTATGGACCGCCGGCATCCCTGCCGGCGATGGCGCGAAGGTTGTCTGCTACGGGGGCGCCGGCAGGGATGCCGGCGGTCCATGGCCTTCGTGCCAACGTTCGTAGCAGATCGCACCATCCGTATAATTCATCTTCCTTACTTTGCTAACCGTGGAAGGAATTTACCGGATGAAGTGGAATTTTCATCTTATGCAATTGAACCAGTTGTTGTCCGGTGCTCGATTTTTGCTGGGAACGATCCTGGCCTTCTTGCTCTTGCTCGCGATAGCCGGGTGTTCCGATAACGCCTCGCGGGAAGATACCGAGCGCCTCATTGCCGCGCGCGCGCCGGATTTCATGGGACCAGCCGACCATTATCTGGTCGAAACGCATGGAATCAGCACCCGCCAGGTTGACCTGATTCGTATCACCGGCGTGGGCGTAATGCCCGATCCGAATTTAAAAATCGATCCGCTGGTGTTGACGTTGTCGCATGTGCGCTATCAACGCCACCCGTTTCGCGTGCTCCAGGTAGGCGACGCGGTCTTTGAAGGCCGCATCAGCGAGAGCGCGATCAATCAGTATCTTTTGCATCAGCATCGCGCCGAATCCGGTTCGGTCAAAAATCTTCGCCTGACGATCGAGCGGGGCTTGCTGCGTGTCGATGCCAGTGCCTCGGTGTCGCATCTCGATATCCCGGTAAAAACCAGCGGCTTTGTGCGTATCGAAGATGGGCTGCGCTTCCGGTACACGGCGGAATCGTTGCGCATTCTGGGCGTCGGCGTACCGGCGGGCATTCAACAGTTATTGACCGATATGGTGAATCCGGTGGCGGATATCTCCGGACTGCGCTTTGCACCGCACGTCACGCGGGTCCTACTGGAACCAGGGGCGATCACCTTCTCCGGCAGCGCGAAATTACGGATATTATAAGTTAGATCTTTCGCATTGAGGTAAAATGGGGACAGGCTCGAATTTTCCAAGTGCCGTGTAGAATTGGGAATTCAGCTTCACTGAAAATTCGTACCTGTCCCCATTTTTACCTCAATGCGAAAGATCTATAAGTATAGGACGTCTAATGAAAATAACTTTCCTTGGCACGGGAAATGCGTTTGCACCGCAACGGGATTGCAGCACCATCCTGGTGAACGATTCGATCCTGCTCGATGCCGGACCGGGTCTGTTGGTGAATCTCAAACGATTGGCGCAGGACCCGCGCGATGTTCGCTATATTTTTATCAGCCATTTTCACGGCGATCATTTCTTCGGCATTCCGTTCCTGCTGCTCGAATATGCCTTTGTCTCCCGCACCGACTCCCCGCTGACCATCGTGGGACCGGCGGGAGTGGAAGAACATGTCCGCGCGGTCGCGGAACTGGCGTTCCCGAATCTGCTGACCCCCACCTGGCCGCGCCCATTACGCTTTGTCGAAGCGCACCCCGGCGTATCCGACACCGTGGACGATCTTGCCTTCACCCCGGTGGCGATGCGGCACGGTCAAACGACCGCCTACGGATACCGCCTTACCCTTCCTGATGGCGTGCTCGCGTATTCCGGTGATTCCAGTATGACCGCGGCGCTGTTCACCCTCATTGACGGGGCCGGCGTCATTATCCTGGAAGCCACTTCGGAAGAGGAATCCCCCGTGCACCTGGGGCAGGAGGCACTCCGCGCCATCACCGCGCGCATCCCGAAAGAGAGCATCACCTTCCTCAACCACCTCGATACCCCCGGTGACGCCTCCTGGGCCGACCTTCCCGTCATCATCCCCCATGATCTGCAAACCTTTCAACTCGACCTGCAAACCGCATGCAAGCCGCGGGTGAATATAGTTTGATCCGTCATGGACGGCGCTACGGATGGTGTGATCTGCTGCGAGGGTCGACACGAAGGCTCCCTGAGCGGATAAATTCCAGTATCCGTTTAAGCCTTTCTGGCGCGCGAGCGTCCCCGCGAGCACTGGGGGGATACTCGACCTGCTCGCGGGGACGCTCGCGCGCCAGCGGGGCCTGAGCGGTTACCTCCATTAATCACCGGAATCATCGTTCAAGACCAAGGCCATCTTCCCATCCTTCTCATCGCGGTTCAGCCAGATCCCCGTCTTTCGCCAATCTCACTGTCTTCCGCTATAATCAGCAGTATGCAGATACCGGATAACATGGGAGCGCGGATTGCGACGGTGGCGGCGGGGAGCATCGCGGCCGAGGTCGGATTGCAGGCAGGCGATGTGTTGCTGGCGGTCAACGGCGCGCCGGTTGCCGATTATATCGCTTATCGCTTTGCCACCGCGGAAGAAGAAGTGACATTGCTGGTCACGCGCGGTAACGAGCAATGGGAAATCGAGATTGAAAAGGACGAAGACGAAGATCTCGGTCTGGGGTTTGCCAGCGATGTCTTCGATGGCATGCGTCGTTGCCGCAACAACTGCGTCTTTTGCTTCGAGCGACAGATGCCGGCCGGAATGCGCCCCAGCCTGAATTTGCGTGATGACGACTATCGCCTTTCCTTTCTGCACGGCAACTTCATCACCTTGACCAACCTGCGCGCCGGCGACATGGCACGCATCATCCGCGAGCACCTGTCACCGCTCTACGTTTCCATTCACGCCACCGATCCGGAAGTGCGCCGCTGCTTGCTGCAGAATCGCCGCGCTCCGGACATCCGCGCGCAATTGCGCCGATTAGGCGACGGCGGGATTGAAGTGCATGGGCAGATTGTGCTTTGTCCCGGCTGGAATGATGGCGAGGTGCTGGAACGCACGCTGGACGATTTGACCGCCCTCCATCCGACGCTGCTCAGCGTGGGTATCGTACCGGTGGGATTGACCGCGCACCGTCCCGCGGGACCGGACGTATGCCCGCTCACCCCGGCAGACGCCGCCACGTTACTCGCCGCCGTGCAACCCCGGCAACAGGCCAATCTCGCCCACCTCGGCACGCGGTTGATCTTTGCCGCCGATGAATTCTACCTCGCCACCAGTCAGCCATTTCCGCTCAAAGCTGCCTACGAAGGTTTCCCGCAGCGGGAAAACGGCATCGGCCTGTCGCGCATCTTTCTCGATGAATTGGCAACCCTCCGCTGGCCCGCGCACCTGCCCGCCGGTCCTGTTAGCCTGGTCACCGGTATGCTGGCGGCGCCATTGCTGCACGAATTCGCCGCCCGCCTGCGCGAGCATGGCGTCGATGCCCGGGTGATTGCCATCCCCAACACCTTCTACGGTGGCGGTGTCACCGTGGCCGGCCTGCTCACGGCTCGTGATCTGCGCGCCGCCCTTGCCGATTGCCCGCACGGACAGGCGATCTTCCTCCCCGCTGCCACGCTCAACACCGACGGCATCTTCCTCGACGACACGACTCCACGCGAACTCGAACGCGCACTGGGCGTCCCGCTCTACTTCTGCACCGGACCGAAAGCAGTGGTAAAACGCCTGGCAGCTTGTTGCTGAGTATCATTGGCGTTAATTGCGAACTGCACCGTAGTGGGATTGTCATCGTCGTCGCCGGATAAGTCAACGCCCCAATCGGTAACACTAGTGTTGAATAGCATTGACAGGTTCTTGTTTTGCCCCTATAGTGAGTGAGTACTCACTTATAAGCGAGGCATATTACCGGGGAACCGTGTATGACAGTAGCTAATCACGAAAGCATGAAACGTCATCGCAAAGCGCCGGAAACGCGTCGGAAGGAAATTATCGACGCGGCGATCAAACTGTTTTCCGAGCAAGGCTATGCGCGCACGACCACGAAGGCCATCGCCCGCGAAGCAGGAATCGCCGAAGGCACAATCTATAAATATTTCCCCAGTAAACGTGACCTGTTGTTTGCCTTTCTGACCCCTTCCGTACTCGACCCGCTGAACGCCATGTTTGCCGTCAGCGAGGGCACGGAAGACCTGCAAGTGTTGCGCGCCTTTATTCGCAATCGCCTCGCGCTCTGGCTGCGCAATCGCCCACTGGTAATTGCCATTCACAGCGAAGCATTATTCAACCGTGAACTGGCCGAAGCGATGAAACGCAATATCTTTTTGCCGGCCACTCAGATGGTCAGCGCCTATCTCGCGCGCCGTATCGCGGAAGGCGTGTTCCGTCCGCTGAACACCACCGTCGCCGCGCGCGCGTTACTCGGGCAACTACTGGTGAATTTTTTCTTCTGGGATACCCTGTATGAAATGGGGGATGAACTCTCCGAAGAGACCCTGATCGACGAATTGGCGTCGCTCTTTTTATTCGGGGCGTTACGCCGTCCTGCCAATCCGGAGTAGCAAATGAAGTTGGTACAGTCTTTTACCGTCGTTGCGGTGTTGTTGACCCTCGTCGCGTCCAGTCACGCGGCCCCGTCGGCGGTGTTCCCGGCGCCGGCCCTCACCCCGTTGACCGTCGAGCAGGCGGTCACCATGGCGTTGCAGCTAAATCCCGCGCTGCGCGAGGCCGCCGGGCGGTCCGCGGTGGCCTGGTCGGCGGTCGAGCGGGCGAAGGCGCCCTTGCAGCCCCAACTCAGCGCGGATGTGCGCTACGACGACCTGAGCTTCGTGCCCTCCTTCGCGCTGGGATCGCTGGGCACCTTCAGTCTCGGCGCCAACACCACCTGGGTGGCCGACCTCGTCGCCAAGCAGGTGGTCTATTCCGGCGGGCGCTTGCAGGCGCTGGTGCGCGAAGCGACGGATCAGGCACGCGCCACCGCGGTGAGCACGCTGCGCACCCGGCAACAGGTCGCCTATACCGCGGCACGCGCCTTTCAACTACTGGTCGCCGCGCAGCGCGAGCAGGAGACCGCGCGCCAGTCGCTGGCGGCGGCGGAAGAACACCTGCGCGTGGCCAACGCCAACTACGAAGCGCGCACGGTGGCGCATTTCGACGTGCTGCGCGCGCAGGTACAGGTGGAAGAGGCACGGCAACAGACCATTAGCGCGGCCGCGGATATCACCATCGCGCACGCCGGCCTGCTGAACGCGCTGGGCGTGGAGCAAGGGCGCTTCACCGCGGTGGCGACCGAACCGGCCGTGCTCCCCGCCCCGCCAGCCTTCGACGGGCTGCTGCAAGTGGCGCATGCCCAGCGCCCGGAAATGCAGGCGGTGCAGTGGCAACTCGGGGCCGCCGATGCCGCGCTTGCCGCCGCGAAGAGCGAAACCCAACCCACCGTCGCGCTGCAAATCGACTATCAGGGGGTCACTCCCAGCACGCCGTCGCTCTGGTCACGGTGGAATTTCGTGGCGGTCGCCAGCCTGCCGATCCTGGACGGCGGCCTGGCGAAAGCGGACCGCGCGCAAGCGGAAGCGCAGCGCACGCAACTGACGGCCACCCGGGAAACCATCCGCAACCAGGTGGATCAGGAAGTGCGGCAGGCGTATGCGCGGCTGACCTCGGCCACCGATCAAGTCACGGTGGCGCAGGCGCGGGTCACCATGGCGGAAGAAGCGCTGCGAATCGCCAACGTGCGCTATACCGCCGGGGTGGGCACCGCGGTGGAAGTGGCGGACGCGGAAACCGCGCTGACCAATGCCCGGCAAGGCCTGGTGCAGGCGCTCACTCAGTGGAATATCGCGTCGGCGGAACTGCGCTTTGCGCTCGGGACGCCGGTGCCGGCGGTCCCGGTGAAGGGAGTGACGAAATGACCCCTCGCATCCGTCTGATCGTGCTGTTAGTGCTGGTGCTGGCCGGCGTGGGTATTTACACGTGGTGGAAATCGACCACGCGTCCCACCGGCCCTGCCACCACCCTCACCGGCAACGGCATCATCGAAGCCACCGAAGTGGATATCAACTCGAAGGTGCCCGGCAAGGTCATCACGCTCACCCCGCGGGAAGGTGATGCCGTGCGCCAGGGGCAATTGATCGCCGTGCTGGACAGCGGTGATTTGCGCGGGCAGGTCGAACAGGCGCAAGGCAACCTGAAAGCGATGGAAGACGCGCTGGCGGCATTGCAACACGGTACCCGTCCGGAAGATATCCGCCATGCCCGCGCGCAATATCAGGCGGCACTGGATACCGCCCGGCAAGCCGCTGCGCAGTTGTCGCTGGTCCAGGCTGGACCGCGACCGGAGGATATTCGGCAACTGCAAGCAACTTACCAGCAGGCGCTGGCACAGGTGTCGCTGCTCCGCGCCGGCACGCGCCCGGAGCAAGTCGCCCAGTTTCGCGCCGCCTACCAGCAGGCGCAACAGCAACTCTCCCTGGTAAAAGCCGGTCCACGGGCGGAAGAGGTGGCGCAACTGCGTGCCAACCTGGCGGCGGCGCAGGTGTCGCTGACCGACGCGGAACGTGAATTACTGCGCGTGCAGAACCTGTATGCGCAGGGCGGCATCGCCGGACAGCAAGTGGATCAGCAGCGCACGCGCCGCGATCTTGCACAGGCGCAGGTGGCAGCGGCGAATCAGCGCCTGGAGGAGGCGTTGCACGGCGCCCGCCCGCAGGAGATTGCCGCCGCGGAAGCGCAGGCGGAAGCCGCGCGCCAGCGGCTGGCGGAAGCGGAAGCCGGCGCCCGCCCGCAGGAGATCAACGCGGCGGAACACGCGGCCGAAGCGGCGCGACAACGCCTGCTGGCCGCGCAGCGTGGGTCGCGCCCGCAAGAGATCAGTGCGGCAACGGCGGCCGCCGCCCAGGCGCAGGCGCAGGCCAACGCTGCCAAAGCGCAGTTGGATCAGGCGATCAACGGCGCGCGCCCGGAAGACGTTGCCGCCGCGCGAGCGCGCGTGGAACAGGCGCGCGGTGCGCTGGCGACGGCACAATCCAACCATCAACAGACGAGTATTCATACTCCGGTGAGCGGTCGCGTGCTGCTGCGCAATGTCGAGCCGGGCGAACTGGTCACCCCGGGCCAGTCGATCATCCGTCTCGCCGAGATGCGCGATGTGTGGGTGCGGGTGTATGTGCCGGAAACACAGGTGCAACTCGTGAAAGCCGGCCAGCGTGCGGACATTACTACCGACGTCACCACGGGCCGGCATTTCACCGGTCGCATCACCGAAATCGCCGAAGAACCGGAATTCACCCCGAAAAACGTGCAGACGAAAGATGAGCGCGTGAAGCTGGTCTTCGGCGTCAAAGTCGCCATCGCCAACCCCGATGAAGCCCTCAAACCGGGTATGCCGGCGGACGCGGTGATTTATCTGCAATGATCTTTGGCGCAAAATAGCGTGCATTGTCCGATCCGTCCGATCGGTCCGCCAAAGCGAAAATATTATGCTTTCCGATTCTCAAACAACCGAAAAATCGGCGATCCACGCGGCCGGACTGCGTAAGGTGTTCGGCGGTGTGGTGGCGGTGGATGGGCTGGATTTGGCAGTGAAGGCGGGCGAAATTTTCGGGCTGGTGGGACCGGACGGGGCGGGAAAGACCACCACCATGCGCATGCTGGCCGGCATTCTCGATCCCTCCGGCGGGCAGGCGGAAGTGTCCGGGTTCGACGTGCTCCGCCAACCGGAGGAAGTGAAGCGACGCATCGGCTATATGCCGCAGCGCTTCAGCCTCTACGGCGATCTGACCGTGGAAGAGAACCTGAAGTTCTTCGCACGCATTTACGCGGTGCCGGAATCGCTACGCGTCCGCCGCGAAGCGGAACTACTGGAGTTCAGCCGCATGGCGCCCTTCCGCCGTCGGCTGGCGCAGCATCTCTCCGGCGGCATGAAGCAGAAACTGGCGCTCGCGTGCACGTTGATGCATACGCCGGAAGTGCTCTTCCTCGACGAGCCGACCACCGGCGTCGATCCGGTCTCGCGGCGTGACTTCTGGAAGATTCTCTATAGCCTGCTCAAGGAAGGCGTCACGCTGTTCGTCAGCACACCCTACATGGACGAAGCCGAACGCTGCAACCGGGTGGCGCTCATCGACCGGGGGCGCATCACCATCTGCGACACCCCGGACGGCCTGAAACAACGCATGCGCGGCGAACTGCTCGAACTGGTCGCTGAACCGTTACGCGACGCGCGCGAAGCCCTCACCGGCCACCCCGCGCTGCTCGGTCAGCAAGTCTTCGGCGATCGCCTGCACCTGTGGGTGGAAAATGCCGAAAGCGCGGAAACGGCCATCCGCGCCACACTGACAGCAAAGAAGGTCACCATCATCGACCTCCGCCGGATCGCGCCGGGGTTGGAAGATGTGTTCATTTCTTTGGCGGGAAAAGAAAAGGGATAACGGCTCAAGCTCTTGTCAAAACTTTTTTAACCGCTGATTACGCAGATGACGCAGAATAACATTTGTATCCGTGCAGGTCTCTCTGGCGCGCGAGCGTCCTCGCGCGCCAGAGAGACCTGCACGGATACAAATGTTGATGGCAGCTACTCGTTGTCCTTTCCTTATCCCAATCTGCGTCATCTGCGCAATCTGCGGTTAAAAAAGTCTGAACGAGAACCGAAAGCCGGTGACGAACAGGCAATCATGCACGAGAACGATTCATCGAGTCCGGCGGTAGTGGTCGATAACCTGGTGAAGCGCTTTGGCGACTTCATCGCGGTGGATCACATCTCCTTTTCCGTGCCACGTGGGGAGATTTTCGGGTTCCTGGGGCCAAACGGCGCGGGGAAATCGACCACCATTCGCATGCTGTGCGGGATTCTGCTGCCCACCTCGGGGCACGGTAGCGTGGCGGGGTTCGACATCCTCACCGAGTCGGAGCGCATCAAAACGCGCATCGGCTACATGAGTCAGAAGTTTTCGCTCTACGAGGATTTGACCGTCGAGGAGAATATCGATTTTTACGGCGATATCTACGGCGTGCCGGAAGCGCGGCTCGCCGAACGGCGCGCGTGGATTCTGGAAATGGCCAACCTGACCGCGCGCAGCCGCAGCCTGACCGGCGAACTGGCGACCGGCTGGAAACAGCGGCTGGCGCTGGGGTGCGCGATGGTGCACGAGCCGGAGGTGCTCTTCCTCGACGAGCCGACCGCCGGGGTAGACCCTATCTCCCGCCGCAACTTTTGGGAGTTGATCTTCACCGCTGCCGGGCAAGGAGTCACCGTTTTCGTCACCACCCATTACATGGATGAAGCCGAACATTGCGACCGGCTGGGGATGATCTACGGCGGTAAACTGATCGCCCTTGGCAGCCCGGGTGAACTCAAAAGTCGCTACGCCGCCGGCACGCTGTTGGAAGTGGAAGCCGTGCCGCTGATGACCGCGCTGGAAGCGCTGCAATCCGAACCGGCGGCGAAGGATGCCGCCATCTTCGGCGTCAACCTGCACGTGGTCGCGGACAATCCCGCCGCCGCCGATCCCATCCGCGCCGCGCTGGAACGCGCCGGCATACAGGTGCATCGCATCGAACCGATCATCCCTTCCCTCGAAGACGTCTTCGTCGGCCTGATCGAACAAGCAGATCGGGAGAAGGAAGAGAAATGAATTAACAGGATGGGCAGGAAAAGACGGATGCAGGATACAGGTTGTCGTACCGCCGTAGCAATTGCTTGCATCCCTGCATCCTGCATCTTATATCCTGTTTTATCCTATCTATCCTGTGAATTATAACTATGCTACTTCGCATCCGCATGATAATCTGGAAAGAATTTCTGCAGATCGTACGCGATCCGCGCCTGCTGGCGGTGGTGGTGCTGCTGCCGGTGCTCATGCTGTTGCTATATGGCTTTATCATCAACCTGGATGTGCAGCATATCCGGCTGGCCGTGCTGGACTACGATCACAGCCGTGAGTCGCGCGATCTCATCGGTGTCTTTTCGCATGGAGAATATTTCGATGTGGTGGGCTATCTTACCCAGCCGCGCCAGGTTAACGAAACCCTCGACCGCAGTCAGGCGAAGGTGGTACTGGTGATTCCGCTCCACTATAGTCGCGATCTTGCGGGCGGGCGCACGGTGCCGGTGCAACTGCTGGTCGATGGTTCCGATTCCACCACCGCCAGCACGGCCATCGGGTATATCGGCGCGATCCTGCAACAACAATCCGCCAACATCACCTTGCACGCGCTGGCGCGCACCGGACTGCACGGCACGCTCGCGCCGCTGGACGTCCGCACGCGCTACTGGTACAACCCGGAACTCCGCAGCGCCAATTTTATCGTGCCCGGTCTGATCGCCGTCATTCTTTCCATGCTGGCCGCGTTGCTCACCTCGGTGACCGTGGTGCGCGAGCGCGACCGCGGCACCATCGAGCAGATCATCGTCTCCCCCATTCAACCGTTCGAACTGATGATCGGTAAGCTCATCCCCTACATCCTGGTGGCGTTCTGTGTAGTGCTGTTGAGCATCGCCGTCGGTCTGTTCATCTTTCACGTGCCGTTGCGCGGCAGTCTGGCGCTGGTGCTGCTGACCTCGGCCGTCTTCATCACCGCTGCGCTGGGCATCGGCTTACTCATCTCGACGATCGCCGGCAATCAACAGGTGGCGATGACCGGCGCCTTGATGGGCACGCAATTGCCCAACATCATCCTCTCCGGCTTCATCTTCCCCATCAGCAGTATGCCGGCGATCGTGCAGTTGATCGCGCAAATTGTCCCTGCCGCGCATTTCATCCGCATCCTGCGCGGCATCTATCTCAAAGGCAACGGCTGGCCGCAAGTCTGGTTGCCAACACTCTACCTGGGCATCATCGGCATCGCCATGCTGGCGCTCAGTACGGCAAGGTTTAAGAAGAAGCTGTAAAAGCAGATCCAGGATGCAGGATTCAGGATACATCTGTCCGATCCGACCGATTTGGCTGATTTACCGGCATATTGGATCACAATGCTGGCTGTGGTTCCCAAAGAATACGCCATGAACCTTCGACGCATCATACGTTTAATAAAGAAAGAACTACTGCAGACGGTGCGCAATAAGCGCCTGCTGCCGATCATGATCGTCGCGCCGGTCCTGCAGTTGCTGCTGTTTGGCTACGCGGTCACGACCGATGTCAACCACGTAGCGACGGCGGTGCTGGATGAGGATCACACTTCGACCAGTCGCGCATTGATCGATCAGTTCATCCGCTCCGGCTACTTCGGTTATCAAGTCGCGCTGACCAGTGAGCAGGAGATCGATCGCCTGCTGGATGCCGGCCATGCGCAAATGGTGTTGCATATCCCGCGCGGATTCGCGAAAGATCTGGCCGTCAACCGCACCGCGCTGGTACAGCTGATTCTGGATGGATCGGATTCGATGACCGCGCGCATCGTCTCTGGGTATGCTACCGCGGTACTGCAACGGTACGGCGGGACCATTCAAGCCGCGCGCGTGATGCGCCTGCGTGCCACGCTGCCGCGACTGCCCACGCTGGATGGTCGCCTGCGCGTCTGGTATAACCCGGAGTTGACCAGCGTCAACTTTATGGTCCCCGGGGTCCTCTGCCTGATTTTACTGTTGGTAACGATGATGATGACCTCGCTGGCTATCGTGCGGGAGAAGGAGATCGGCACGCTGGAGCAACTGGTGGTCACGCCGATCACGCCCGCCGAGTTGATGCTCGGAAAAACGTTGCCGTTTCTGCTGGTCGGCCTGCTGGATATGACCTTCGTGCTGCTGGTGGCCACGCTCTGGTTTCACGTCTACGTCGCCGGCAGTGTGCTGCTGCTCTTCGTGCTCAGCATCCTCTTTTTGCTCACCACGCTGGGATTGGGCATCTTCATCTCCACCGTCTCACAAACCCAGCACGAAGCCACGTTGACCAGCTTCTTCTTCCTCATGCCGTCGATCATTCTCTCCGGCTTCATCTTCCCCATCGAAAATATGCCGCCCGCGCTCCAGTGGCTCACCTACCTCATTCCGCTGCGCTATTTCCTGGAAATCATTCGCGGTATCTTCCTGCGCGGCATCGGCCTCGACTTACTCTGGCCCCAGGTGCTCGCGCTGGCGATCTTCGCCCTGGCCATCATCACCTTCAGCGCCTTGCGCTTCAGCAAAAGGCTTGGATAGTTCTGCAACCGGCAGGATTATCCACTGGTATTCGCGAATTGACTGAGGCAAGTGATGGGGCGTCATGTCTGGAAGGATTAATGCACTGTTTGAACGGGTGTGTGCGCGATGGGGTTTGGAAGGGTGTGAGCGAAGTGAGCCCCGTGAGGCTCACCTATCACTCGCGGGGCTCGCTTCGCTCACACCCTTCCAAACCCGATCGCGCACACCCTTCCAAACAGCATTCTCACTTTTTTACCAGCCAAAAACTGACACCTGACACCCGAAACCTCATACGGAGATTCACATGCAAGAATATGTCGAGCTGAAGCGGCGTCTGGCCGCCGGTTGGAATACCTGGAACTCGTGCAGCGTGTTATCGCACGTGCTGCTGCCGGCCGGATTGGCGGTCGAACTGGGTATCAAGGAATATGCCGGTGGGCAATATCTGCAGGAGGCGCTGATTGGACGGCAAGGCGCTGATGAAGAGCGCATCTTTCCCGGCCCGCGCACCTACGACGGCGGCTATACCGAGTTAAAGATACAGTGGCGCGGCATTGATCTGCTGGTGCAGAGCGCGAAAGTCGACGACGACCTGGTGTTGCTGGTCACGCCGTTGGCCGAACAGCACCGCACCCCGCTGCTGGCCATCGAAATCGGCCTGCTCTGGAATCGCGCGGGATCGGTGCATCGCGACGGCGAGACGCTCGTTGCCGATCTTCCCCAGCAGACGGTCGCGGTCTATTGCACCGCGCCAGCAGTGGATGAGCCCTATATTTTCACCAAATCCCCCTACCTGACGGCTGCGCTGGATCGTCCAATCGGCATTTCCACCGGACGTCCGCGCACACAGGCGGAGATCCAGGCGATTATCACCCGGCAAAAAGCGGCCTGCGAGCAGTATGCGACGCAGTTCGGCGCCTTGGTCGAAGTTTATGCCGCCGTGCAGACATGTCTGGCGTGGGACACGATTTACGATCCGCTCTATAATCGCGTGGTGAGCACCGTCAGCCGCATCTGGAACGGCGGGTATGGCGGCTATGTGCTCTTCTGCTGGGATACCTATTTCGGCGCCCTGATCGCCGCTATCGACAATAAAGAGCTGGCCTACGCCAATGCCATCGAAATCACCCGCGAGAAAACGGAAAATGGCTTCGTGCCCAATGTCGCCGGCTCGAACGGTTTCAAAAGCCGCGACCGCTCGCAACCGCCGGTGGGCTCGATGGTGGTATGGGAGCTATACCAGCGCTATGGTGAGCGTTGGTTGTTGGAAGAAGTCTTCGATGATCTGCTGGTGTGGAATCGCTGGTGGATGAGCCATCGTGTCACCAACGGCCTGCTCTGCTGGGGGTCTGATCCCTATCAACCGGTCACCGGCGGCTATTGGGAGTTAAATGGCGTCAATGAGCGCTATGGTGGGGCGCTGGAATCCGGGCTGGATAATTCGCCGATGTATGATGACGTCCCCTTCGACACGGAATCGCATCAACTCGCACTGGCCGATGTCGGACTGAATGGGCTGTACCTGATGGATTGCCGCTGCCTGGCCGAAATCGCGCGGGTGCTGGGCAAAACCGCCGAGGAAGCCGAATTGCGTCGCCGCGCGGAAACGTTCACCGCCGCGACGCAGACGCTATGGGACGATGCTGCCGGCATCTTCCTCAACCGCCGCACCGATACCGGCGAATTCAGTCATCGCCTATCTCCGACCAACTTTTATCCCCTTACCGGTCGCGCGGCCACGCAAGCGCAAGCCGAACGCATGATGAGCGAGCATTTCTATAACCCGCGGGAGTTTTGGGGTGAGTGGATTATGCCGTCGATTGCGCGCGACGATCCCGCGTATCCCGATCAGCAATACTGGCGCGGGCGCATCTGGGCGCCGATGAACTTTCTTGTCTACCTGGGACTGCGCCATTACGACCTGCCGCAAGCCCGCACCGACCTGGTGGAAAAATCGAAAGACCTGCTGCTGAAAGAGTGGCGCGCCAACCGCCATGTCCACGAAAACTACAATGCCGACACCGGTGAAGGCTGCGACATCGGCAGCAGCGACCGCTTCTACCACTGGGGCGGCCTGCTGGGATTGATAGCGTTTATCGAAGCAGGATACTTTGGGTAATATATGAGTATGGGAGTATGGGAGTATGGGAGTGCCGGGTAGATATAAAAGCCTGCTCGTAGTAGCGGGAATTACTCCCATACTCCCATACTCCCACACTCACAAACCGTTCTTCCACGCATGTTTCCCCCCCAATTGGGGCATAAGATAATGCAGCATGAGTAAACGATCACGAGAATCACTGGTGACGAAGCCGCTACCGAGCGCCAAGGTGCCCTGGATGTTCATCCTGTGCCTGATCGCCTGTATCGTGCTGGTCTATATGGGATTCCTGCGCGAGCCGGATAAACTACTGGGACCGCCGTTGCCGAAGAATGAATATCTGCCGATGATGACCGCGCCACCACCGACGGCTCCCGCGCAGCCGGCTATCAGCTATGGTCCGGCCGCGCCGAATACCCCGGCGGCAGCGGCGGACACATCGGCGGATCCGAACGCGCCAGCGGCAGCCGCGGACGCGCCAGACAGCCCACTCGCGACACCGGAGAAAGCTGCCGACACCCTTCCCGACGCGATGCCACCGGTCAAACCGGCGAAGAAGCCGAAGCCGGCGGCTGGGCAATGAGCGTAGCGATGGATTATAACCCCTGGCCGGACGACTTCTTCACTCGCCCCACGTTGGATATCGCGCCGGCCTTGCTGGGCGCACTGCTGGTGCGCGAAACACCGGCCGGACGCCTAACGGCGCGGATCGTCGAGACTGAAGCCTATCTGCAGCACGACCCGGCCTGTCATGGGGTGCGCGCACGACCGGATGGGGAACTCTACCATCGCCAAACCGGACGCAACACCACGATGTTCGGCCCACCGGGACGCGCGTATGTCTACTTTACCTATGGCAATCACTTCATGTTGAATGTGGTGACCGGTGAAGAAGGCATGCCGGAAGCGGTGCTTATTCGCGCGTTAGAACCGTTGGCGGGGGCCGCAACCATGGCGCTCAACCGCGGCCTGCCGATCTCACCCGCGCTCACCAATGGTCCCGGCAAGCTCACCCGCGCATTGGCCATCGATCGCGCGCTCGATGGTCACGATCTCACACAACCACCGTTGCAACTCTTCCTCACCACCCCGCTCCCGGAGCATCGCATCGTCCGCACGCCCCGCATCGGCATTAGCAAAGCCGTCGAGTGCCCCTGGCGATTCTACGAGCATGGCAACGCCTGGGTATCGCGGAAATAAAGGAATGAATGCACGGGAAGCGTCATGCGGCTGGGCGGACAATGCCGGGATGATGCGAGATTCAGCCATAATCTTTTACTTCAGTGTAAATAGCACAACCACATCATCGCTGGGATGATCTTCGGGAGATGCGTGGAGAATCAGCGACTGGCCATCCGGCGAAAGTTCACACGTATATTTCCAGAGATAAAGAGCATACATCTTTCTCTGGAAGTAAAAGGCGTAGCGGTGATCAGCAGCTTGCAATGCCATTTCTTTTTGACTTATGCCAATACGTATGGTATATGGCAAAATGCCGCACAACTTTCCCGGTCGCTCATACAGGCGATAGCGTGTGCTTTCAAAGTAAGATTGTTTCGCTGGTGAAACAGGATATAAAGGTGGACAGTGTTGCATGATATCTCGTGTATTTTGCGTCGTATCCATTGTGGTATCCTGCAAAACATGGCAACCATCGTCCGTCAGCGCGAGCACTTCACTATTAGTCGAACAGGGAACTTCCCAACCATCTCGTCCGTCGACCGACTCTATACGGATTGGCTCTTGCCAGAAATTACAACGGTGAGTGACGTAGCTGCCGCCGGGTGACAACTGTTCATAACCTCCCGAATGTGTCAGCGATCCGTTCGGACGCATTAACTTGTGTTGATACTGGGATGCCCGGTAATTGTACTCCTGAAGCAGAATGGCGCCACTGCAAGTGATTGAAAACGCATTATTTTCATGCGGTACCTGAATAGGGGAAATGCTGATCTGGTGGTTTTTCTCGGTGAAATGAAACATCGATGGTGTCCCATCCCCTTCATATATCGTCACAATTGTACCGGTTATACGGACTCTAAGTTCGCGATACTTCAGATGGAGGAATGATATAACAGAAGGTTGATAATTGCCTTGGGCTTGAAGCGCACTCCCTTGAAATGTCATCACTTTCAAGCAAGATGCTTGCCGCATCGCGACCGTCACTCTGCCGGTATTATCGATAGCAAGGCCGGGATACATTCCATATGAGCCAAGTCTAGACTCATTATTGGGGATACCTTTGCCAAAAACGGTATAGTATTCTGCTGGTAACAGGTATGGATCGAGTTGCACGGTGGCATCTTCCAATGGTTGCCTATCGTGCCATTGGTGCACCCACAGCGACTTCGACGTCAACAGGACCATCGCCGTATAATGCCCATCCGGGGAAAGCACGATCGCGCTCCCGTCTACGGCTTTCCCATCACGAGAATAATCCGGCAGGGAGACCTGCCAGTGTTGTTTTCCTCGCCAATCGTAAAACGTATATTGTGACTTCTCGGTTTGCAGCAATACGCCTGCCGTGGACAGACGCATCTCCGTGCGAGGTATCATCGGTAAGAGCGCCACCGGTTGAAACGTCTTTATCCGCTGTTCCCAGTTAATCCGCTGTTTCCAGAAATAACCGACCAACGCGAAAAGGACGAGGAGCAAGAGCCAAAGCCCTCTGCGTAGAGTGGTTGCCATCGTTATTCCTCCGATTGGTCTGGTTATTATCCGATGAATGGGACGGGAAAGCAAGCGGGCAGTGGGTAGTTGTCACGTTGGAAGTGGAATCTCTGGTGAGAAATAGGGAAGCGTAATGGAACTCCTGTATCCTGCCGGCGCGAAATTGCTATCCCCCCCGAGGACTGTCTCCGCCGCAGCAAGCTCACGTAATCCATAACGACAAACAGGATAAGCAATTGCTTATCCTGTTTGTCGTTAAAACATCCTATCCATCCTGTGAATAATAAAATCCTTACGGCGCCAGGTCGATCGTCTGATCCATCGCCATCTTCATGTTGGTGGTCATCGTTTTCGCCCCTTCCAGCGTCATCTTCATGGCCATGTCCGTTTTTCCGCCGCCGTGCACCATCACGCCCAGGTCCGGATCGAAGAGTGATTCCATCTTGCCGTTCATATCCATGTCCATATGAATGGTGACGGCGTTGTTACCCGCGCCGACCGACATCTTGCCATTCACCATCGACATGGTCATCGTGATCGCGATCACCAGGTCGGTATGCCCATTCACCACGCGCGTCCCGGTGAGGGTATTCTTTACATTGATATCCCCTTTGGCGCCCGGAAGTATCTCCAGCGTTTGCTTGTCTTCCCAACTATCACCGATGGCCAGCTCCTTGTCCGGCAAATTCATCGACGATCCTTGCTGCACCAACCGATTGATCCAGTCGTTGCCCATGCCGTTAATTTTCGGCATATTGCCGCTCATTTGCACATTGCTGGCTTTCCCGAGCGGGGTGCGGTCGAATTGCAGCGAGAAATCGGGGACCTTCTGCTCGATGGTTTTGCCTTCCTTTTCACCCGGAGGCGCTGCCAGCGTCACTTTCGTCACGCCATTCTTCATCTCCATTTTAATGGTGGCGCAGCCGTCTTTGACCGCCAGGACCTGCTCGGTCAACGACATCGACGTGGTCGAGTCCATGGGCATGCTGGTTCCCATCGCCTCGGTGATTCCCGACATCTTCATGGTCATCGCATAAGTGCGCGTCGTGCCGGCGACATCTTTATAGCGCAGGCGATAGGCCTGACCGGGCACGCATGCCAGCAGCACCACGAACACCAGCAGACCAGTGAGAAGGTTACGCATGGTTCACTCCTTTATCATCCGAATTGAAACACAATAACAGCACCTGTTCTTCCCGTCAATACTAACGCAACATATCTACCGGAAATATGTGGTCTCGCGTAACCGTTCACGCGGTCACTTTTGCGCCCAACTGCCGCAATAATGACGTGAAGGTGGGAAAACTGGTGGCGATGGTATCGGCCCCATGGATACGGACTTCAGCGCCCGCCCCGAGGGCGGCCACGGCGGCGCTCATGGCGACGCGATGGTCCTGCTGGCTTTCGATGTCGGCGCCATGCAAAGGGCAGCCGCCGTGAATACGCATCCCATCTTCACGCGTGTCTACCTCAACCCCCATGGCGCGCAGCATCGCGCTCACCGTCTCGATGCGATCGGATTCTTTCACCCGCAATTCCCGCGCGCCGGTAATCTCCGTGTCACCGTCGGCAAACGTCGCGGCAACAGCCAGCACCGGCAGTTCATCGATCAGCCGCGGGATAATCATTCCGCCAATCTGCACCCCGTGGAGCGCGCTGCCGCGCACGGTGAGATCGGCGACCGGCTCCCCACCCGCCCAGCGTTCATTGGTGATCATAATATCCGCCCCCATCGCCTGCAACACTTCGAGGACGCCAGCGCGCGTGGGATTCAGGCCGACATTGCATACCGTCACGTCCGCGCCGGGCAGGATGGCGCCGGCCACCAGGAAGAATGCCGCTGACGAAATATCGCCCGGCACTTCCACCGCTTGCCCGCGCAGTGTTTGCCCGCCGTGAATTTTCACCGAGACGCCGGTCTCAACCGGTACCGGCAGCTTGGGCCGGGAGATATACGGCACTTCGTCAAAAGATGACCGTCCGTTCTGATTTCTGACCTGCTCACCGGCCAGCACTTGCACACCAAAAGCGCTCAACATGCGCTCAGTATGATCGCGCGATTGTTGCGGTTCGGTAACAATGGTTTCGCCTTCGGCATACAGACCGGCCAGCAGGATCGCTGACTTCACCTGTGCGCTGGCGACTGGAGATTGATAGGCGATGCCGCGCAGTTTGCCGCCGTGGATGGTCACCGGCGGCAGGCAGCGCGTTCCATTGCCCTGCACCGATGCTCCCATCTGCGCCAGCGGAATCGCCACCCGGTCCATGGGACGGCGATTGAGCGACTCGTCGCCGGCAAGGGTCACCGTAAAAGATTGCCCGGCCAGCACCCCCATCAGCAAACGCGTGGTAGTGCCGGAGTTGCCGGTATACAACACCTCCGCAGGCGGGCGCAAGCCATGCAACCCCACCCCATGCACGATGACCGTCTCGCCGTCGTCAATCATCACGCCCATGGCCCGCAGACAGGCGGCGGTGGCGCGCGTGTCGCCGGAATCGAGAAAATTGCTGATCTCGGTCTTACCTTCCGCCAGCGCACCGAACAGCAACGCGCGGTGCGAAATCGATTTATCCCCGGGTACGGTGATCGTCCCGCCGAACGCCCCTCCGGGAGCTACCGTCAACAAATGTGCCATAAATCGATTGTTCGGCACAAAGCAATGAAGTTCCTTGCGGATTAGGTGTCAGGTGTCGGGTTTCAGGAGGCGAAGGCCAGTCAAGTCAGCCAAGTCGAACCGGTTCGACTTGGCTGACACCTGACACCTGACACCTCACATCATCCGCCGCCAAAGAATAAGCAACAACCCGGTGACCACCAGCAGCAACCCGGCGATGTCATGCGTTTGGATGCGTTCCGCGAGCAACCAGTGGCTTAGCAGCAGTCCGAAGACGGGAATCAGCACGTTGAACATCGTGCTTTCGGAAGTTTGCAAATGACGGACCGCCAGTGCGAACAGCCAGTAGGCCACCGCGGTACTGCCGATACCGAGAAATAGCAGATATAGCCAATCCTGCACGGTCGGTGTGCGCAAGATAAATGGACCGGAGAACGGAAGCACCAGCAGCGAGAATATAAACGCCAGCACGAAAATGCGCATCAACACTTGCTGATCATCGCGGTTCTCCTGCAATTTCGTCTGTCCGATGGCATAGAACGGCCACGCCATCGCCGCAATGATCTCGATCAGATTGCCTTTCAGATACCCGGGAGTGAGTAAGACATCGACCGCGCCGGGTTGAAAGACCACCAGCAGCACACCGATCAGCGCGATTAGCATGCCCAGCAGCTTACGCCGGGTGAGTCGCTCCCCCAGCAATACGGCGGCCAGCAAGACCGTGAGCGTGGCATTCACCTGGGAGACCACGGCCGTGGCACTGGCGGTGGTATAGCGGAGACCGATGCCGTAGAAAAGGTAATTCAGGAAGATGCCCGCCGCGGCGATGAATAACCACCCGATGCGGCGAGTCGGCAAAAAAAACGGGGCACTCACCCGGCGCTGATACCACAGATGCGCGAGGATGAAGACGAGCGACGCCATCAGCAACCGGGCGGCGGAGAGAAACTCGACGGAAAACACACCGCCGTGACGCACCAATAGCCGTGTGCCGACCGGCACCGTGCTCCAGAGCATCGCCGCTCCCAGCGCGTACAATATTCCAACTGTGCGCGACTGTTGGTCGCCATTATTTCGTAATCCGTTCCGCATATGACAACAGGCCGGCAACGTTGCCGGCCTGTTGTCATATTCCCCATTTCGGCTTTATTGAGCCGTCTGAAAGTATCTTCACGATGAACGCGTTGGTTTCGGTGTTGGATGTCGGACAAATCCGACACCGGACACCTGACATCGCTACCCGAACCGGTACCCCACATTGCGCACGGTCTTGATCATGCCGCCCATGCGCGAGCCGAGTTTGGCGCGCAGGCGACGGATGTGCACGTCCACCGTGCGCGTGCCTCCGAAATAATCGTTCTCCCACACATGTTCGAGCAGTTCCGGACGCGAAAAGACGCGGCGCGGATGATTGACGAAAAATTTCAGTAATTCAAATTCCTTGTAGGTGAGGTCGACGCGGTGATTTTCGACAAAGACTTCGTAGGTGGAGGTGTTCAGGCGCAAACCTTCGACAGACATCTGCTCGCGGGGAGCACGCGCGCCTTGCGTCTTCCATAAAGCAAAGCGAATGCGGGTATCCAGTTCCGGCGGTGAAGACGGCAGCGTGATGAAGTCATGCAGGTGTGGCCCGAAGCGAATGCGCGCCACTTCATCCCCGCGTGCGACCAGGATAATCGGCACATACTCCCACGCCGCCTGGAGCGAACTCGGCATACTGCCGGAGTCCTGAAATTCACGTGAGCCGATATCGACCAATACCACCTGTGGTGTCGGCACGCGATTGATATACTGAAAAGTGGTGCGCGGGATGACGTGCGTATTGTAGCCGATGCGACGCAATTGCTCCACGAGCGTCACCATCGGCTCACGGCGCTCACGCTCCGTCACCAACACCAAATCAGTTGACATGGCTCCTGACCAAACCACGAGTTAACGAACTCCTTACCGGTCACAACTCCCTCTGTCGAACCGGCGGAGGCTCACGTTGACCAAACATGAGCTGCCGTTGTATAACCCGACGGCACCGGGTAAATGCAATCTGCTAAACATATTGTATCTCTTTCACGTCCGAAGGTCTACCATTCGACAAACTCCCCTATCCTATCCCCAACTTTATGCTGCGATCGCGACCTTTTTTGTCCCTAAGTGTCTATAGCATATGAGATATTACTCTGTTAGGAGTATTGAGGTTGCGGATATGGGAGCAACTACCCGTTGCGCTCCTAATCCCCATCTCCTGACTGCTAACCCCTGATAAGAGGGAATCATGCGTAACGTTACAATCTTCTGTTTTCTTTTTGGTCTCCTTGGTCTCTGCGGAGCGCTGGCGGTCGCAGCGGAGATCGATATCTTTACGGCTGCGACGGACGGTAACCTCGACGCGGTGCATCAACTCCTCAATGCCAACGCGGATTTATTGAATGCGCGCGATGCCACCGGCTGTACGCCGTTGCTCTTCGCGGCGGCGAATGGTCGTCCGGACGTGGTGAAAACGCTGCTGGAACGCGGCGCGCAGCCGAATATCGGGGATAACGACCGTAAAACCCCGCTGCATTGGGCGGCAGGCATGGGGCATATCGCGATCGTGCAACTGTTGCTGGTCAAGGGGGCCGATCCCACGCTGCCCGATAAAGATGGTCACACCCCGCTCGATTGGGCGGTCGGACAGCAACACCAGGATGCCGCCGCGCTGTTGACCGAAGCGATCAAAAAAGCGAAAACGCCGGAAGACAAACCGGTGGTCGATCCGCAGCGACGCCTGGCGCAGTGCAAGCAGATTCTCGGCCAATTAGGTCAGGCATTGCCGCACACGCTCGCGCTCTCGTGGTCGGCAGTCGAGTTGACCGCCGAGGTGATCGCAGCCGGCAAAGCCGAAATCCTGGAGAATGACCGCCAGACGCTGAATGCGCGCGGATTGGCGGACGGATTTTCTGAGTTGGCGGTGCGCAAAGGCCAGACGCGCGGGGTCGAATCCGTCGCCGCGGGCGTCAGCCAACCGTTGCCGATCGCGCAGGTGCGCGCCGTGCTGGGCGGGGAAGATGCGAGAACCCCCGATGAATGGCATGATCCCGACGCTCCGACCGCCCCGGCCAAGCCGATGGTCTGGTATCAGTATGATTGGCTGGCATTCGGTGTGGTTGAAGATAGCGTCCGCGTGATCCGTGCCGAATGTGTAAAACTCATCAAACCGGTGACCAGCACGAAACACCCGATTATGAAACCCACTCAGGCCGAAGCGCGCGAGAATAAAATCGATGGTGCCGCGTTGCTTCTGATCCCCGCCGGCGATTTCCTCATGGGTGGTGGGCGCGAAAAAGGCGACAGCAAAGACCAGCGACAACAACGAACGATCACCCTCGACAGCTATTGGATCTATAAGTGCCCGGTCACAGTCGCGCAATATCACCAGTTCAGCCTGGCAACAGGTAAACCGATGCCCATGGTGCCGCCATGGGGGTGGAAGGACAACGATCCGATTGTCAACGTCACCTGGGATGAAGCGGTCGCCTATGCTACCTGGGCCGGTGGGCGCTTGCCGACGGAAGCCGAATGGGAAAAAGCCGCCCGCGGCACCGATGGACGGCGCTATCCCTGGGGCAATAACTGGGATGATGCCCGCTGCAACTGCCCGAAAAGCGGACTGTTCCGCCTCGCGCCTGTCGGCAGCTATCCGGAAGGCGCCAGTCCCTACGGCGTGCTGGATATGGCCGGCAACGTCATGCAATGGTGCTCGGATTGGTACCGAGCCAACTACTATTACGACGGCGGTACAACGAAAAATCCCACCGGCCCGGACACTGCCCCGGATCCGAATAAAAACTATAAAGTCCCGCCGAGTCACGTCGTCCGCGGCGGGAGTTACAACGACGATAAAGCGAAGCAGTTTTGCAGCCTGCGCCGCTTCGGCACTCCCGGCTCTCGCCTTCCCCAGCGCGGATTTCGCGTGGTCGTGCCGGTAGACGCGGTGAAATAAGGCATTGGTAGCCGTCAGAGTGTTGCGCAGGTGTTATCGATATAAAAAGCCCCGTCATGAGTGACAGAAACTCGGGTTTTCTGTCCTTGACGGGGCTTTCTTTTCTACGAGCTTTTCAGTACAACGTAATTACATCGGATGAGAAGGTAAACCCGACACCTGAAACCCGAACACTGAAACCTTAGAAACTATCTCAAAATGCCTCGCCACCATCTCGCGGGTCCTTTTCCTGTTTGATCCGGTGCAATTTCCTGCCATGTATGTTCTCACACACTTTCGGAAATTGCACCGGATCAAACAGGAAAAATCCTCCGCGATCTGGCGACGATTCATTTTGAGATAGTTTCTTAAATATCCAGATTGCTCACTTCCTTCGCATACCGGGCGATAAAATCGCGGCGGGGGGCGACGGCATCGCCCATGAGCGTGCTGAAGATTTCGTCAGCGCGCACGACGTCTTCCAACTCGATGCGCACCAGCCGGCGGGTTTTGGGGTCCATGGCGGTTTCCGCCAGTTCATCGGCATCCATTTCGCCCAAACCCTTGTAGCGCATCACCTGCAGGCCGCGCTTGGGCAGATCTTTGGTGATCTCTTCCAACTCTTTTTCCGTCATCGCATAGTGGGTCTGCTTGCCGTGTCGCACACCGAACAACGGCGGTTGCGCGATATATACATGCCCGCGCTCGATGAGCGGCAGCATGTAACGGAAGAAGAGGGTCAGCAGCAGCGTGCGAATGTGCGCGCCATCGACGTCGGCATCGGTCATAATGATGATGCGGTCGTAACGCAGCTTCTCCAGGTTGAAGGTGTCGCTTTCCTCGTCGCTGGAGGTTTCGCCGGCGGCGCCGTTGCCGGCGGTACCGCCGGTACTGATGCCGGAACCGATGGCACGGATCATGTTGGCGATTTCATTGTTATTGAGAATCTTATCCAACCGCGCCCGCTCGACGTTCAACACCACGCCGCGCAAGGGCAGCACGGCTTGATATTTACTGTTGCGTGCCTTCTTGGCGGAACCGCCGGCGGAATCTCCTTCGACGAGGAATAGTTCCGACTCGGCCGGATCTTTGCTGTGACAGTCGGACAGTTTACCCGGCAGGCTGGAAGATTCCAGCGCGGATTTCCGCTCTAATTCGATCGCTTTGCGGGCCGCGGCGCGGGCGCGCGAGGCCGTCAGCGCTTTGTCGATAATCTTTCGCGCGACGCCGGGATTTTCTTCCAGGAAATCCGACAGCGCTTCGCCGACAATCGAGTTGACGACGCCTTCGATCTCCGCGTTGCGCAATTTCACCTTCGTCTGCGATTCGAACTGCGGGTTCGGCAACTTCACCGAGATCACCACCGTCAAGCCTTCGCGCACATCGTCACCGGAGAAGTTGACGTCTTTCTCCTTCAATAGATTGTTCTTGCGCGCATAGGCGTTGAGCACGCGGGTCAACGCGGTGCGAAAGCCGGAGACATGGGTGCCGCCGTCGATGGTGTGAATGTTATTGGCATAGGCGAAGAGGATTTCCTGATAGCCGTCGTTATACTGCAGCGCCAGTTCCACCTGAGCGTCGTCGCGCTCGCGGACAACATAGAGGGTTTTGTGCAGGGGATCTTTGAGCTGGTTCAGCTTCTCGACGAAAGAGGCGATGCCACCGGTAAAATGGAACGTCTCCCGCTCATCGTTCATCTCATTGTGGAAGATAATTTTGACATTTTTATTCAGATACGCCAGTTCGCGCAGCCGACCGGTGATGGTCTCCGCGTGAAAGTGCAGATGTTCGGCAAAAATATCGTGATCCGGTTTAAATGTTACCTTGGTGCCGTTGGTGGTGCTATCGCCGATGACATCTACGCCGGAAACCGGCACGCCGCGCTCGTAGCGCTGGCGATAGACGTGACCGTCGCGTTGTACTTCGACTTCCAGCCATTCCGAGAGCGCGTTCACGCAGGACACCCCGACGCCGTGCAAGCCACCCGACACTTTATAACCGCCGCTGCCGAACTTGCCACCGGCGTGCAGCATGGTCATCACCACTTCGACCGTCGGACGCCCCTCAACCGGGTGAATGCCCACCGGAATACCGCGGCCATTATCCGCAACCGACAGCACCTCGTTTTCGTGCAGCGTGACGTAAATCGTATCGCAATATCCCGCCATCGCTTCGTCGATCGCGTTATCGATGACTTCGTTGAAAAGGTGATGATACCCTTTGATATCGGTGTCGCCGATATACATGCCGGGGCGCAAACGGACCGGCTCCAGCCCTTTCAATACTTGAATATTCTCTTCGTTGTACTGTAGATTTGGTGTGTCCAGCAAGTGTAACTCCTCTACCCGTAGTGAAAACCGACAGGGATATTATAGCAAAATCCGCGCGGAACGTCCAGAAATATGTAGGGAACAGGGGTTTGAAATCATCAGACACCCACCCAAGCGCTCGGTAAACTGAGTGTGGTTGGAAATATGATATGTCCGAAATGTCTGAACCGTCCGGAAATCCACCGACTCTCGCTGCTAGCAGCTTGTCGGGGATCCCCGACAGGCTGCTAGCCGTTATAATCCGCCTTTGCCGCCGGTCAGACAGGACAGCGGATCGGTGATTTTCAACGGGCTGCGACTGAGAAACGGTTCGCCATAGCGGGTCTGGATCATCGCGCCGAAAAAGGCGCCGCGCGCCTGAATCATATGCAGATAATCGGCGGTACCGATGAATTGGTAGTCATCCGGCATCGGATTGAGGAACTGCGAACGGTAGGTACGCACGATCTCCATTTTTTGTTCGAAATACTCGCTGATATCCACGATCATGGTGGGACGTTCCAACTCATGCATGAGGAAGATCAGCAGCAGACCGGGGGAATGTGATTCCAGCGCTTCGCCGGTCCCCTCATCACGCAGCACGCGGTTTTTCATCCGCGCATAAAATGACGCCGCCTGCACCAGTTTCCCCGTCGCGTCATGATCGGGATGACGGTCGCCGGGATAGGGGGCGAAGATCAGTTTCGGTTTGAAGCGGCGAATCTCCGCCGCCACGCGATCGCGATTTTCCTGGGTATCCATCAGCCGCCCATCGCCCAGGTTCAGGTTGCGCCGGGCAGTCAATCCCAGCAACTCCGCCGTCTTTGCTGACTCCTGATCGCGCTCCTCCGCCGTGCCGCGCGAAGCCATTTCCCCCCGCGTCAAATCCACCACCGCGGTACGCTGCCCCAGCGCCCGCGCCCGCAACAGCGTCCCCCCGCACCCCAATTCCACGTCATCGGGATGCGCGCCAAACGCGAGAATATCCACCGGTTGATAAAGATCGGACATGGCAACCTCCGTCACAGATGAAAGAAGCAGGATAGCTACAGGATCCAGGATATTGAATACCAGCATCGATACTGGCACTTGCACAAAAAACTTATACTTGCACAACAGCACGACATCAGATGGAGGCAGTGTAAGTGCAAGTGCAAGTGTTTGAGTAAAACATAAAGGCACTATCCTGCGGCGGCAATCAACACCTTCACGCCTCCACCTCGACCGGCATATTCTCCGCGTTCAGCAGTTCAATCCCGGTTTCGCTGACCTTCAGCAGGCCATTCAGCAGCGGGTAGGCGTGGTGGCTGTGATCCCTGGTCGCCTGCCAGTTCAACATCGTGATCTGCGCCTGGTCATCGGCGGCGGTGATCACCAGGGAGTCGCGGTTCGGGATCGCCACGCATAAATCAGCATTGTCGAAGCGCGGAGAGAAGCGCGTATAAAACGACGCGATCAAAATGCGCGCGGCATCCAATCCATCGCCGGTCTGAAAGCCGAGTATGCGCTCTTTGCCATCCGGCAGCGGCGGCGGGGATTCGATCACCAACCCACTGCAGCTTCGCTCCAGGTTGCGCATCGCCAACGCGATCAGCCGGTCCGCATCAATCGCCCAACGCGCCAGGTCGTCCTGGGTGATCCAGCGAAAAGTCTCCTCACCGTCAACGACATAGCCGACGTTCAGCGCGGGAATAAACGGGCGGGTCAGCAGATCAGCCGGAAGCGCGGCATCAGCGGGAATCAGCAATGGCAACACGCGGTTTTCCCAATCGACCGGCAGTGCATCACTCTCCGTCAGCGCCTCCTGCAGCGCTTCCGCCGCCTGCCGCACAAAGAGGAGGGTGCGAAACGGCGATTCCGCGCAGCGGCGATGCAGCGCGTCGAGATGGATATCACAGACGCGGTCACCGATCTGCACGGTCATCAATTCGTCGACTTCCCGCAACACCACCACGCGTTCGTCATTCACCGACAGGCGTTCGAGAAGCAGTTGGCGGATGGCCTGACGATTTAACGGCGCGCGCCCCCACGCCAGCAGCAAACGCAGCGTGAAGATGGTGACACACGCAATGAAGAGCATCCAGAAAAATTCGTCCATTCAATCCTCACAAACTAGTGTATACTTTTCGTGCTCCGCACGGAATATCCTTTACCGATTCGGTTGCCGTTTTGGCTGCTGGCTGCTGGCTGCTGGCTATTATCACAAATCGTTCGGCTGCATTGACCTGGCGGATTACCCGACCAGTATACTCTGTAAAAGCAATTCGTACCCGTTCAGGTTCCCTGGCGCGCGAGCGTCCCCGCGAGCACTCCGGTGGTTTCGATACGACCCTTCGTAGTCTACTCAACCACCGGAGTGCTCGCGGGGACGCTCGCGCGCCAGAGTGACCGGAGTGCTCGCGGGACGCTCGCGCGCCAGGGAGCCTGAACGGGTACAGCAATTCTCTTGGCGCGATCCATCGTAACCGCCAACTGCCAACCGCCAACCGCCAATAGCCGACAACCCGCAAACCAATTATAATGATCCCAGCATGGCAAAATCATTCAAACTAGTAAGTCCGTATTCACTCAGCGGCGATCAGCCGCAGGCGATGGCACAACTGCTCGCGGGGATCGAGCGGGGTGATCGCCTGCAGACGCTGATGGGCGTCACCGGATCGGGAAAGACTTTTACCGTCGCGAGCATCATCGAGCACGTCAATCGCCCCACGCTGGTGATTGCGCCGAATAAGACGCTGGCCGCGCAGTTGTGCGAGGAGTTCCGCGCGCTCTTTCCCGAGAACGCGGTGGAATATTTTGTCAGCTATTACGATTACTACCAGCCGGAAGCCTACATCCCGCAGAGCGATACCTACATCGAGAAGGATTCCGCCATCAATGAGGAGATCGACCGCATGCGCCACTCCGCCACCCAGTCAGTGCTGGAGCGGCGCGATGTGATCGTGGTCGCTTCCGTCTCCTGCCTGTATGGCCTGGGTTCGCCGGACGATTATCAGGCGATGGCCGTGCAATTACGCGTCGGGCAGGATCTCCCGCGTAATGAAATCCTGCATCAACTGGTCGATCTGCAATTCAAACGCAACGATCTGGCGCTGGATCGCGGTACCTTCCGCGTGCGCGGCGACGTGCTGGAAGTGCATGCGGTCGATACCAAGCAGATCACGCGCATCGAGATGTTCGGCGATACGATCGAGCGCATCACCATTCTCGATCCGCTCACCGGCGAGGTGCTGGAAGAGCCGGAACACGCGGCGATCTTCCCGGCCAGCCATTACGTCTCGCTACCGGAGAAATTGGAAGCGGCGCTGCAGGCGATCGAGGACGAATTGCAGGCGCGCTATGATTGGTTTATCTCGCGCAACCGCTTGCTGGAAGCCCAGCGCATCATGCAGCGCACACGCTACGACCTGGAAATGATCCGCGAGATCGGCTACTGCAACGGCATCGAGAACTACTCGCGCTATTTCGACGGGCGCGAGCCGGGACAGCCGCCGTTCACCCTGCTCGACTACTTCCCCAAGGATTTTCTCTGCGTCATCGACGAGTCGCACCAAGCGTTTCCGCAATTGCACGGCATGTATGCCGGCGATCGCTCGCGTAAAGACTCACTGATCGAGTTTGGCTTCCGCCTCCCGTGCGCCTATGATAACCGCCCGCTGACCTTTACCGAATTCGAACAGCGCATCGGGCAGATTCTCTGCACCTCGGCGACGCCGGGCCCTTATGAGCGCGAGCACAGTGCGCAGATTGCCGAACAGATCATCCGCCCGACCGGCCTGATCGATCCGGAAGTGGTGGTGCGGGAAACGAAAGGGCAGGTGGACGATCTGCTGGCGGAGATTCAGCAGCGCATCGCCAAAAATGAGCGCGTGCTGGTGACCACGTTGACGAAGAAGATGGCGGAAGACCTGACCGATTACCTGGTCGATCTGGAAATCAAGGTGCATTACCTGCACAGCGACCTGCAAACCTTCACCCGCTCGGAGATCCTGCGCGACTTTCGCCTGGGTATCTATGATGTCGTCGTCGGCATCAACCTGCTGCGCGAAGGATTGGATCTGCCGGAAGTGACGCTAGTCGCCATTCTCGACGCCGATAAGCAGGGATTCCTGCGCTCGGAAACTTCGCTGGTGCAGACCATTGGCCGCGCGGCGCGCAACGTCAACGGCAAGGTGATCATGTATGCGGACGTCATGACCGACGCCATGCAGCGCGCCATCGGCGAGACCAATCGCCGCCGCGCGGCGCAGGTCACCTACAACACCGAGCATTTCATCACCCCCACCACGGTGATCAAGGACGTGCGCGAGTTGCTTTCCGCCGGTATGGCGATGGAAGAGGAACCGGTCTATTATCTCGGCGAAGTCGAACCGGGAGAAAACCTGGAGGATCGCCTCGCAGCGCTGGAGAAGAAGATGATCACCGCCGCGAAAGCGCTCCACTTCGAAGAAGCCGCCCAACTGCGCGACCAGATGATCCTGCTGCAAGGTAAAAAACCCCAGGCCGCCGCGCAAACCCCCAAACGCCATCAACACGCCAAACAAGCCGTCCGCACCAAGAAAGACCAGGCCCGACAAGGGACACGGCAGGAATAATGGTAACAGGATGGGCAGGATAGGTAGGATAAGTTGGTGTGATTCGACACCGCGAAATTTTCTCTTCGCAAAGCCACTCTTCCCCCGACCCAACCCGCCATATCTTTGCGCCTTTGCGTGAAACAAAATACGGCTATTTCACGCAAAGGCACAAAAGATCAGGGACGACCGTTCTCCCCCACTACCCGGGAAATTCCCGCACAGCTTGCGCCAGATCAATGGCGCCGGTGTAGAGGGCGCGGCCGATGATGGCGCCTTCGATGCCGGGGTGTTGGGAAAGGTGGCGCAGGTCGTCGAGGGTGGACATGCCACCGGAGGCGATGACCGGCAGGCCGGTTTCGGCGGCGAGGCGGGCGGTGGCGTCGATATTGGGACCGGTGAGCATGCCATCGCGGCTGATGTCGGTGTAGATGATGCGCGCGGCGCCGGCGGGCTTCAAGGCGTTGGCCAGTTCCACCGCCGTCAACTCAGTGGTTTCCACCCACCCCTTCACCGCCACGCGGCCATTTTTCGCGTCGATGCCGAGGATGAGCCGTTCGCCGAAGGCGCGGAACATCGCTTCCGCCCACGGGCGATCTTGCGCGGCGCGGGTACCGAGGATGCAGCGATCCACCCCGAACATCAGCAGCTTTTCCACCGTCTCGGCGTCGCGGATGCCACCGCCGACTTGCACGGGAATATCCAGCGCCATGGCGATGCCGGCGATGATGTCATGATTGCGCGGCGACCCTTCCCGCGCGCCATCCAGATCGATCACGTGCAGCCGCACCGCGCCGGTCGCCTGCCACTTGAGCGCCATCGCCACCGGATCATCGCCGTAAACGGTTTCCCGGTCGAATTCGCCCTGCGACAGCCGCACGCAGCGACCATTTTGTAAATCGATTGCCGGAATGGGGATAAGCATTTCTTCTCCTGCTGGAATACGGATCGTTTCGGAGTGTGGGAGTGTGGAAACTCATTCCCCAGGACTGAAGTCCTGGGCTAGGTTCAATCGTCCCTCCGGGACTCAATGCTTACTCCCATACTCCCATACTCCGATACTCCGAAACTCCCACACTCACCTACTTATACTCGTAAGTCGTCTCGCGTTTCTCGTTAGTCACGGCGGTCACATTGCCTTCCTTGGGTCGATGGACGACGATCGTTTGCGTATCCGCGTAGCTTTCCGAGTAGACCAGCATGGTGGCGGGATCGATGACGCGCACGCGTTCCTGGCGCACGGTGATATCCTTCACGGTGGCGTATTCATCCTTGATATGCTGGGCAGCCGCGATTTTCTTCTCGCGCGCCAGTTCCGTTTTGATTGCCGCCTGAATCTCTTTCGGATCGGTGGTGGTCAGGTATTTCACGCGCACGCAGTTGTGCCCGTTGACGATCGCGCGTTCGGCGAAGGTAATGGTGCGATGCAGTGCAATCGTCCCGACGAACGGGAGACGGGAGGGGGCGGAGTCGTGCCAGCTATCGCCGATTTTCGCGGTTTTGCCGCAGAAACGGGTGAACTCATCATGCCATTCCCCGGTGCGCTGCTTGATCATCCCGGCAATCATCTGATCGATATAGGCGTTGGCCAGCTTCGGCTGTTGCGGCTTGTGCTGTGCGACGCGTTGATATTCAATGCGCTGCAGCATATTTTTCCGCAAGGTCTCAAAGCCGGTTATGGTCTTGCATTCCCCCGCGGGATCTAGATGATAGGTCAGCACGACGTCTTTCATTAATGCCGCTTCCGGTGGGGTAACCTTTTTGCCCATTTCGGTCATCGAAGAAGAAATCGTCGACATGGTCGCGGTGAAGCCTTTGGCGGCCTTTTTGAAAGTGACGCGCATTTTGGTCTCATCCGTCTCCTCACGTTTCTTCTCATCGCCAAGATGCTCGACGATGTTCGTCTTATCCGTCTGGACGGTCGATACACCATCGGGCGGATTGAGATGGAAGGTGAACGCTTGCGCCGCGGGTACGACTTTGACCGGCGGTGCTTGCGATTGCGGCCTCACGGTGAGCGCATGCGGTGGCGTTTCGGCAAACGCTCCGACCGCCAGCACCATCAGCAGAGATAACACCGGCCATTTGCCGGCAGTGTTCATTATCATCGTATTTCCTTTAAGTTAGCTCGCGGGGATGGTCTGAACCATGATGTAAAGGATAGAAGGATTTTCTTGATCTATACGGATTGTGTGATCTCATGCAGCCAGCCTCATCTCGCGGCTGAAGTCTCGACATTCTTCTGCTGGTGAGACCTGATCCAGCAAAGCGAAACAATCATGAATCCAGGGAAAGCCGCAT
>Ga0118677_10001614_pt1 | contig 47357 bp, 16 predicted proteins | sample AliMusrvi5mmetaG_FD_86154 | JGI IMG/M metagenome (GOLD analysis project Ga0118677, IMG submission 86154) | reverse complement strand
CAGCAAGCTTACTCTGGATTACCAGTGGTACGGGATCGTTCGACAATGCAAACGCCCTCCATGCCACCTACACGCCGAGTGCAGCCGATATCTCCACCGGCCAGGTACAGTTAACCCTGACCGCCATGGGTACGGGCGCCTGTTCGAATGTCAGCGACTTTATGGTACTGACGATCTGGAAGTCCGTAACAGCCTTTGCAGGTAATAATGCCGCGATCTGTAATTCAGCTTCCTACCAGGTGTTGGATGCCAGCGCAGCCAACTATGCCAGCTTGTTGTGGTCTAAGAACATTGGTGCTACCGGAAACATCAGCGGTTCAACCACCATGACCCCGACCTATACCCCGGGTTCAGGCGAAACCGGCACGGTAACCTTAACCCTGACGGTCACCCCGCAGGGCGGCGTAACCTGTGGTACGGCGACCTCTTCGATGGATATCGTCCTGAGTCCCGCCCCGACAGTTTCTGCCGGCACGGATGCTTCGATCTGCAGTTCCGACGGCAGCTACACCTTAAACAGCAGTATTTCGAATACAGCAAGCTTACTCTGGATTACCAGTGGTACGGGATCGTTCGACAATGCAAACGCCCTCCATGCCACCTACACGCCGAGTGCAGCCGATATCTCCACCGGCCAGGTACAGTTAACCCTGACTGCCATGGGTACGGGCGCCTGTTCGAATGTCAGCGACTTTATGGTACTGACGATCTGGAAGGCTGCAACAGCCTTTGCAGGTAATAATGCGGCAATCTGCAATTCAGCCAGCTACCATGTTTTGGATGCCAGCGCTTCCAATTACGCCAGTGTATTATGGACAAAGAATGCAGGGGCACCGGGTAATTTAAGTGGTGAATCAACGATGACCCCGACCTATACCCCCGGATCAGGAGAGAGTGGAACTGTTACACTTACACTCACAGCAACTCCGGCCGGTAATGGTACCTGTTCTGATGCAACTTCCAACATGGCAATTACCGTAACTGCCCACCCGGTTGCTGATGCGGGCCCCGGAGGTTCAATCTGCGAAGGCCAGCCATTCACGGTTGCTGCCGGTTCAGCTTCGGTATCTGATGCGGCATCCTTTGTATGGACTGCTCCCGGACCTGGTGTTCTTACCAATGCATCGAACAACCTTACACCTACTTATACACCTGCTGCTGGTCAGACCGGCATTGTCACGCTGACCCTGACCGCCGTCGGAAACGGAGTCTGCGGGACTACTTCAGACCAGACAACCATTGACTTCAAAGCCAATGCGGTGATTGCCGCACAACCTGCCGGTGCAACCCTCTGCAGTGGTTCAAACCATCTGATGACGGTTATTGTCTCCGGTGGAAGCAGTAGTTTGTCATACCAGTGGCAGTCAGCAAACAACTGCTCCGCTAACCCGGCCAGTTGGACCAACCTCCCCGGTGCGACCAGCAACAGCTACACAGCGCTTTCCGTAACTTCAACCACCTATTACAGGGTTGTAGTTTCCCAGGCTGGTTATGGCTGCTATGATCTCATTTCTGACTGCGCCCTTGTAACAGTTGTTGAATCTGCTACAGTCTTTGCCGGTGCAAATGATACCATTTGTGAAGGATCCTCCTACCTGATGCAGGCTACTGCTTCGGGTTACTCATCCCTGTTATGGAATACCTCGGGAGACGGATACTTCAACAATGCCACTGCACTGAACCCGATTTATACCCCCGGAACTGCCGATAAGGCGCTTGGTCACGTTGACCTGACGCTTTCAGCCGGCAGCGCATCACCGTGTACTGCTTCATCCAGTGCCATGAGGCTGACAATTCATCATAGTCCGACAGCCAATGCCGGTCAGGATGCCGTTATTTGCGAAACATCCACCAACTATGTATGTAACGCCACCGCGACAAACTATACCAGCTTCTATTGGTCAACGACTGGTACCGGTACCTTCAATAATATTCATATCCTGAATCCGATCTACGTTCCAAGTGCATTGGATATTTCGAATGGATGTGTCTACCTGATGCTGCATGTAAGCGCGAATGCACCATGTGCAAATGTTACCGATACCATGAAATTATGTATCAACAGGATTCCGTTGGCTTATGCCGGACCGGATGATATGATCTGCCAGGGTTTCACCTATCAGCTCAATGGTGCCACCGCTCAATACTATGGCGACCTCACCTGGACAACCTCGGGGACGGGTACTTTTGACAACAACAAGATCGTGCACCCGGTTTACACGCCAAGTTCAGCAGATATCACGCTTGGGCATGTGACCCTGACCATGTCACTGACGGCAACTTCGCCGTGTCCGAATACCAGTGATGCGATGGAACTCATCATTCACCTGAAGCCGGTTCCGACTGCTTCTGTTGTATCAAATGTCAGCTGTCACGGGTTCAGCAATGGTTCCGCCACAGTCAACGTTGTCAGCGGTACACCGGCCTATACCTATTTGTGGAGTGATAACCTGGCACAGACAACTGCTACTGCCACCGGCCTTACCGCAGGTGCCTACTCGGTTACTGTTACCGACAGCTTCGGATGTAAAGGAACATCAGCCATTTCCATCACCGAACCGGCTGAAGACCTGACAGCCTCTGCAACACAGTCTCATTCTGCTTACTGTAAAGGAGGAAATGATGGAACTGCTACCGTAACCGCTTCAGGAGGGACCCCATCCTATAACTACCTGTGGAGTACAACCCCTGCTCAAACCACCCAGACTGCTACCGGTCTTACCGCTGCAACCTATTCGGTTACAGTTACTGATGCGCATTTCTGCACGGTTGTTGCAACTGCAGTGATCACCGAACCTTCGGCATCGCTTGCTGCGGCTGTTACAAGCCATACTGATGTTTCATGCCATGGTGAAAACAACGGCAGCCTGACGATCAGTGTATCGGGCGGTACCCCGGGTTATTTCTACCTGTGGAATACCAACCCGGTCCAGACCAGCAATGTGGCCAGCGGTCTCACTGCCGGAACCTACACGGTTACCGTTACCGACACCCATGCTTGTTTGCTGACCGTTACGGATGTAATTACAGAGCCGTCCGAGGCGCTTGTGGCTGATATCAATGCATATACAAATGTACAGTGCCATGACGGAAACAACGGTAGTGCAACGGTAAGCGTTACAGGAGGCACCACAGCCTATTCTTACCTGTGGAGCAACAGCCAGACCTCAGCAACCGCCACAACATTGACGGCAGGAAGTTACAGTGTTACTGTTACGGATGCCCATTTATGTACCGCCACTGCGGCGATATCGATTACAGAACCTGCCTTGGCATTAACCGCCTCTGCGGTACAAAGTCATTCGGTGTTCTGTAAAGGTGGAAATGATGGTAGCGCTACAGCATCGGTATCAGGAGGAACTCCCGGATATGGTTACCTGTGGAATTCATCTCCCGCCCAAACCACGGCAGTTGCCAGTGGACTTGTTGCGGGAACCTACACGGTAACGGTGACAGATTTGCATTTATGTACGACAACGGCATCGGCAACGATCTCAGAACCCTCTGCCTCCCTTGCTGCTTCAATTGCCGCACATTCTGATGTGTTATGTCATGGTGAAAACAATGGCAGCCTGACGGTTCTTGCCTCTGGCGGAACTGCCGGCTACACCTATCTCTGGAATACTACTCCTGCACAAACGACCAGTGTGGCCAGCAATCTGACGATGGGGACCTATACGGTTACTGTCACCGATACCCATGCATGTACGGTAACGGCCTCCGATGTCATTACCGAACCTTCAGCTGCCCTGGTTGCCAATGTCAATGCACAAACCAACGTGTCGTGTCATAGCGGGAATAATGGCAGTGCAACGGTGAATGTTACCGGAGGCACATCCGGCTATTCATACTTATGGAGCAACTCCCAGACCACGGCAACGATAAGTTCACTGACAATTGGTACCTATTCGGTAACAGTAACAGATGCTCATGCTTGTACCGCCATTGCAACGACTACGATTACAGAACCTGAAGCATTGACTATGATTGGTTCTGTGACCAATATCCCCTGTTACTCATACAGTACAGGAGATATCGATGTCACCTATGGAGGAGGAGTAACACCCTATTCCTACCTCTGGAACAGCGGTCAGACAACCGGTAGCCTGCTCGGACTCGCAGCAGGAACCTATACGGTAACATTGACGGATGCACATTTATGTACCTTGTCGCATAGCTGGGTAGTAACCCAGCCGGCGGAATGGTCGGTTGATATCGCCGGACCTGCCGTAAGTTGCTGCAATACCAATGGAGCCCCGATTCAGTATTGTGCCTCCGTCAGTGGAACCTACTCAACCCCGCTAACCTATCAGTGGGTCGTGGTTGGTGGAACTGTAAACGGTGGTTCAAATACATCCTGTATCGATGTTATATGGAGTTGCTGTGGCCAGGGCTCGGTTACTGTCGTGGTGACCAAGTCAGATGGATGCACCCTGACCCTGACCCGAAATATCACGGTCAACCCCGCACCGGTACCAGTAATAACAGGACCTGTCCAGGTTACCTCGGGACAAACAGCAACGCAATATTGCACGCCGTTTGTTTCCGGACACCTTTACTCATGGTCGGTAATCGGTGGTAGTATCGTATCAGGTCAGGGAACGAGTTGTATTACGATCGAGTGGGGACCCTATCCTGCTTGTGGATGCGGATCAGTTTCTGTTTCCGAATCCAACAATTCCTGTACAGGTACCACTGTTTTCCCGGTCAATATCATCCCTGGTTCCAACGTGAAAATTTCAGGGTATGTCTCCTATCTGAATACACTCGCCACCAGGATGAACGGCGTTACCATTCATTTGAGAAACTCTGCGAATGTCGTCGTGGCAACTGAGATCACCGCCAACAATCCGGCAGGTAACGGACAATCGGGGTACTATGCCTTCACCGATCTTCCGAACGAAACCTATACCTTGACCGGAAGCTATAACGGAACCTGGGGAGGTAACAATGCAACGGATGCCCTTATCGTTCAGTTGAACGCCGTAGGTTCTTATCCGCTTGCAGGCGTGCGATGGACCGCTGCAGATGTTAATGCAAGTTCGATGGTTACGGCCCTCGATGCACTCTACATTAAACTCAGAACTGTCGGGTCGATCACTTCATACCCTGGAGGCGACTGGGCGGTAACAGATACTACGGTAACGCTGAACAACACCCCGTTAACTGTTGATCTGAAGGTGCTCTGCGTCGGTGACGTCAATGGCTCCTTTGTCCCAGGCGGGTTTAAGGATGCCAGCTCACTGTCGGTCATAGAAGATGGCGTGATGGCAGTACCTGTCGGTGAACCGTTTATCTATAATATCCACAGCAGTAAAGAGGCTGACCTTGGTGCCATGACGCTCTTCCTTGGTTATGACATGGATCGTGTCGAGGTGCTGGATGTGGCCAGTTCGCAGGATGGTTTGAAATACACCAATACCAACGGACAGCTTTCCATCGCCTGGGCCGACACAAAACCACTGAAGGTGAAAGCCGGAGAACAGGTGGTTAGCCTCAGCATGCGGGTGAAGGATAAAATTACGCAACCACTGAGGGTGTTTGATATCAAGGCGGGAAGTGAATTCGCCGATATCCTGGCAAAACCATATGATGACTACAATCTGAAAATGGCGAACCTGATCACCCTCGATGCTTCGAGTGAGCTGACACTCTATAACTATCCCAACCCATTCGCCAATACCACGACTATCGTCTATTCACTACCGGTTAGCGGTCACGCAAAACTGGTGTTGACTGACCTCTACGGAAATATTCTCCGGACACTGGTCGATCGTCAGGAGAAGGCTGGTATTCATACACTGCTGGTAAATGCCACGGAATTAAATATGGCAGCAGGCGTTTACCTCTATAAGATCATCTACGACACACCAACAGATTCCTATGTGAAAGTGAATAAGATGGTCTTTGCAAAATAAATAGCCTGGTTGACAATTTAAACCACACTATTTATGGAAAGCCGGGAGATTGGTCAACAGTGACCAATCTCCCGGCTTTTTAGTTGGATGAGAGTCACTCGTTGTTTTGAATCCTGCATTGTATAAAAATATATAATAAATATTGCATATAATAAGTAAGCATATTATATTTGCACCGGATAAACCTAAAAACGATATTTATGTGGCATAAAACATTCTCAACAGAGACTCAGGAAGTAACCAGGCTTCAGTTATGGTCGGTGATAACCGATGTGAACAAATGGCATGAATGGGATAAAGACCTTGAATGGATTGAACTGAAAGGGGAGGTTAAAGCAGGAGCCATCTTTTTTCTTAAACCAAAAGGCGGACCTAAAACCCGGCTTACCGTTACAGCGATGGACAAGCCTGGTGTTTTTTCAGATGTCGCCCATCTCCCCCTGGCAAAAATGCATACCATTCACACATTTACCCAAACGGATCATGGTGTTTCTATCCGGGTTGATGTTAAAATTTCGGGTTTGCTGACTTTTCTTTGGAGCAAGGTGATCGGGCAAAAGCAGATAGAAGGCGGTCCGCAGCAAACACAGCAACTGATTGCTAAAGCCAGAACCGTATGAAATCAGCTAAAATTCCTTCCCGGTTTGAGAATGCAGGCGATAGCTCCGGCTTTCTATTGTGGCAGGTAACAAATTTGTGGCAACGCGAAATCAGAAAGGCCCTGGAAAAATATGACCTGACCCATTCCCAGTTTGTTTTATTGGCAAGCATCAGTTGGTTAACCTCCAAAAAAACGGATATCACCCAAACATTGCTTTCGGTGCATACGAAAATTGATCCGATGACGACTTCGATGGTATTACGTACACTTCAAAAAAAAGGACTGATCAGCAGGCATGAACATATTACCGATACAAGGGCAAAAACAGTAGGACTTACCGCAGGCGGGGAGGAGATGGCCAGGCTTGCCGTTAAGACTGTAGAATCATTTGACGACCTGTTTTTTCACTCCCTTGGCGATAACCTGCCCGCCTTTAATGGCATGCTGGAGGTGCTGTTAAAACAATAAGGTGAAACCTGACTTTCTTTAATCAGAGATTCTGCATTTTACGGAAAAGATCTTTATTTTTGACCTCCATTTAGATTTGTAATATGTCCGGAACTCAGAATGTACTCAACCCCAAGAAGTATTATTTCATCGATACCTCCTTTAACCTCCTGATGAAGCGAAGGATCTACCAGATCCTTCTCATCTCCAGCACCTATGATTCGTTCATGCTGGAGGAGGATGGCCGTATCGATGAAACGATCTTCATGGAGTATGTATCGCTGAACCTTCGCTATCCGCCGCAGTTCATCAAGGTGACGTCGGAAGCCGAGGCCTTTGAAGTGCTCGAAGATAAGCGTATCGAACTGGTTATATCAATGCTCAACATTGAAAAAACCGACACCTTCGACATTGCCATGCGGATTAAAAAGCAGTTTCCGAAAATCCCGATCGTGGTGCTTACTCCCTTTTCGCGTGAAGTCAACCTGAAACTTGCCGAAAAGGATCTGAGTGCAATCGACTATGTGTTCAGCTGGCTAGGCAATGCCGGGATACTGCTGGCTATTATCAAACTGATTGAAGATAAAATGAATATCGACCAGGATGTCAAGGAGGGGGTTCAGGCCATCCTGCTCGTTGAAGATTCCATCCGGTTTTATTCTTCTTACCTTCCCAATATCTATAAAATCCTGCTTAAACAGTCGAAAACCTTCATGGCCGAAGGGCTGAACGAGCACAATAAAATGCTCCGCATGCGCGGACGCACGAAGATCCTGCTGGCCACCAATTACGAGGAGGCGGTGAGCATGTGGGAAAAGTATAAAAACAACCTCCTCGGCATTATTACCGATATCTCCTTCATGCGGGCAGGAGAGACCGATAAAACAGCCGGAATAAAATTTGTTGAAAAGGTCCGGGCCGAGGATGAGTATATGCCGGTACTGTTTCAGTCAACCGACGTTGAATATGAGTCACTGGCACATGATATGAAGGTAGGGTTCCTGAACAAGAATTCAAAAACCCTCTCCATCGAATTACGGAATTTCATCACCGAATATTTTTCTTTCGGCGATTTTATCTTTATCGATCCGAACAATGGCAGGGAGATTACCCGTGCCGTTGATCTGAAATCGCTGCAGGATAAGATTTTCGAAATCCCCGATGATTCCCTGCTATACCATATGCAGCGGAATCACTTTTCCAAATGGCTCAATGCCCGGGCGCTCTTTCCCATTGCCGAGATGTTCCGCGAAGTTTCGGTCAACGCCTTTGCAAACGACATGGATGAAGCAAAACGCTACCTGTTCGATGCCATAACGGCTTTCCGCATCAACAAGGCCAAAGGGGTGATTGCTGATTTCGACCGCGACCGCTATGATGAGTATCTCCAGTTCGCCCGTATCGGCGAGGGATCTATCGGAGGAAAAGCCCGGGGACTGGCTTTCCTTGATTCGCTCATCAAACGGAACAGGCTTACCGACCATTATGAGGATGTTACCATTACCATCCCGCGAACAGTAGTGCTGGGAACCGACATCTTTGATGAATTTATGGAGGAGAACAACCTCTTTGAATTTGCCCTGTCCGACCGGAGTGATAAGGAGATCCTTACCCGGTTTGTCAAATCACGGCTCCCCTTCAGGATTCATGAAGATCTCTATCGTTTTATCTCTTGTATCAACAACCCGATCGCCATCAGATCGTCGAGCTTGCTGGAGGACTCGCATTATCAGCCGTTTGCAGGTATCTATTCAACCTACATGATCCCTAACATTAAATTCAATGAAAGGGTGATGATCGACAAACTGAGCGAGGCCATTAAAAGTGTATATGCCTCGGCCTACTTCAAGGACAGTAAATCCTATATGGCTGCCACGCTTAACATGATCGATGAGGAAAAGATGGGTATTGTGCTCCAGGAGGTGACCGGCCGGCAATATGGCGACAGGTTTTATCCTGCGATCTCGGGCGTGGCAAGGTCGATCAATTTCTATCCCATCGCCCCCGAAAAACCCGAAGATGGTATTGCCAATATCGCCTTTGGCCTTGGGAAATATATTGTGGATGGCGGCAACGGTATCCGTTTTTCACCGAAATATCCCAAGAAAATACTCCAGCTTTCCACCCCTGAACTTGCCCTGAGTGAAACCCAGAAATATTTTTTCGCACTGGACCTGCGTCCGGAGAGCTTTTCACCCGATACCAACGATACAGTCAACCTGCTGAAATTACGCATCAAGGATGCCGAGAGCGACCACGCACTGAGGCTGGTCGCCTCCACCTTTGATTATGAAAGTCACCAGCTCAATGACGGCATGCTGGGTGATGGCAAGAGGATCGTGACATTTTCCCCGCTGCTCAACCATGGAACCTTTCCCCTGGCAGAGATCCTGCAAATGGTGCTTGAAATCGGCCAGCGTGAAATGAACAAACCTGTCGAAATTGAATTTGCCGTGAACCTCGATATGCCAAAGGGAGAGCCCAGGGTTTTCAGCCTGCTGCAGATCCGGCCGATCGCCCGCCACGATGAAACCATTAACCTTGACTCCGCCAGTATCAGGAATGAAGATATGCTGATGGTCTCCAACAGCGCCCTTGGTAACGGGATCATCAAGGGTATTCACGACTTTGTATATGTGAAGCCCGACGTATTTGACGCCTCCAAAAGTATGGAGATGGTGAACCGGCTCGACCGGCTTAATGAGAAGTTCCTGCAGGAGAAAAGAAACTATATCCTGGTCGGGCCAGGGCGATGGGGTTCAAGTGACCCATGGCTCGGTATCCCTGTAAAATGGCCGCAGATCAGTGCAGCCCGGGTGATTGTGGAATCGGGATTGGACAACTATCGCATCGATCCAAGCCAGGGAACCCACTTTTTTCAAAACCTCACCTCTTTCAGGGTGGGCTATTTTACCATCAATCCCTTTATTCATGATGGTTTCTACAACCTGGAGTTCCTTTGCAGCCAGCCGGCCTGCTACGAAGATGAATATATCCGCCATGTGAGGTTTGAAAAACCAGTGCGGGTTGAGATCGACGGGAGGAAGAATTTCGGGGTCATCTATAAGCCTTAACTGCAACCCATTGCTAATTCGAACGTTAAAACTGGATATAGATCGGCATGGCGGAGCCCAGCGTTTTAAAGTAAACGATGAGGCTTATCATGCCAATGGCAAAAAGGGCTTTCCATGGCCAGCCAAGTGGAACGAGACTTGCACGCAGGTAAGCATATTTCCGGTCAGGCATGAAATGCAAGGCATATCCCGTTGCCATCATCAGCAAAACCGGGTAATAGGCTGAAATAAATGCAGGAAGACCACGGAGATAAAGGTTTCCTGTAATCTGGTTAAATACCATCAGGCTTTCTTCAGGTGTGCGCATCCTGAAAAACACCCAGGCAATGGAAACAAACAAGAAGGTCGTAATGATACCGGTTAACCGGTGGACCTTCCTGAACAACGGTCCCCTCCCTTTCCGGAACCCACGGGTGGAATAGTTCCATACCCGGTGGACGGCCAGTGCAGTCCCATGCATCAGTCCCCAAATCAGGAAATTCGTGCCGATACCATGCCATAACCCGCAAATGGCAAAGGTTACCAGCGCCGAAATGCTGAATATCAGGATATCGGCCCGGAGGAAGCTGAGCGAGAAGAGATATTCCTGTTTAAATAGGCGGGATAACCTGAATGCCAGCGGCATGAAAATATAATCCCTCAGCCAGTTGGAAAGCGAAATATGCCATCGTCGCCAGAATTCACCGATATCTTCCGACCTGTAAGGGAAGTTAAAATTCAGCTGTATGCTGAAGCCCATCCAGCGGGCAATTCCACGGGCTATGTCGGTATAACCGCTGAAATCGCAGTAGATCACCAGGGAATACCCCGCCATGGCAGCCAGGTTTTCAATCCCGGTGAATCGCTCCGGTGTGCTGAATACCTGGGAAACAAGATGGAGATTGATATAATCGCCCATCACCATTTTTTTGAATGCGCCTGAAAGAATCAGGTAGAACCCCTCGGAAACATCCTCCCCCGAAAGCCGGAATGGTTTATTCAACTGGGGCAGAAAACTCTTTGCCCGTTCGATCGGCCCCATCTGGACGATGGGGAAAAAGGTGATATAGGTCAGGTACCGGAAAAATGAGACTTCAGGAACCAGCACCCTTTTCCTCACATCAATGATATAACTCAGGTTTGCAAAGGTGAAAAACGAGATCCCAGCAGGAAAGACCAGCATCCCCACCATCAGACGGCCCGATCCCAACTCTCCGGCAATGGCCCTGAATGCCGGGCTGTATTTGAAACTGGCCAGCAGCAGCAGGTTAAGGAAGATCCCGGTAATGAACGCCAGTGTCCGTCGCCGGCTGTTTTCCGTTCTGCCAATGATATTTGCAACAACATAATTCATGGCGGCAGCGGTAACAATAACTCCGATAAACAATCCCGAACACTTGTAATAAAACCACAGTGAAAACAGGAGGATGATCACTGTACGGTTCCTGGGTGATTTTCCGAAGAGAAGGTAAACGATGAAAAATAGAACGAAAAAGGCGATGAAAAATCCCCCTGTAAAGAAAAGGGGATGGCCGGGATCATACAGCACTGATGCTGTAATCCATTCAGAAAAACCTGAAATTCCCTCCTTGAAATGTGTCATCGTTTGCGCCTTATTCCAGGTTACTTGTGATTATTGTTGACGGCTTGGTCGTAACGCTGCTGCATGGCCTCCCGTAATAGGGTCCCCTGGATGCCATATCCCCGTCCTGAAAAATGGATATACCTGCGGTCGGTAAGGTGTTTCGACTTCCATTTAGCCATCGATTCTTTGCCACCCATGATCGTGTACCAGTCCCAAACGGTCATGCCGTGTGACAGGGCATACTTGCAGAGCAGTTCGCTGACTTCGCCTGCTACAGGGTTGGGCTTATAGGTGGTATGCCTTTTTTTCCGGGTGGCTTTATAGATAGCGGGAGGAGTGGTGAGCAGGGCAGGGGCAAGGTTCCCCGATAGCCGTATCTTCCTGAAAAGAGAATCTATGCTGCCCCTGAAGATAGCGGGTGAATATCCTTTTACGCCAAAAGCCTCGTTGGTGCCAAGCGAGAAGATCATCAGGTCGGGATGCAGCCTGGCAAGTTGCTCAACAAAATGGTCCGACTCCAGGTAACTGCTGAACATGGCCCCGTTCACGCCGATGGTATGTACGATGACCCCTGGTTTCAGCGATTCAAGGCTCATGCCATAAAAGGTGGCTGACTTTTGTGATTCCTTTACCGGCACCGCCCTGATCCGGATCTTTTCAGGCTGGTCGTCGATCAGCAGGGTGGTTTGCCCGGGCGATAATGAATCAGCAACAGGATAGCGATGGCCGGTTAACTCGTTACTCACCTGGAAGGTGTAGCAACTGTCCCTGTTAGCATGGAAGATGATGAGCCTTGTAGAATCACAGGGCGGGAAAGGGGAGGTGAACTCCACGGTAAAACTGGCGGCAGGTTTGGCCGACCACAGGGTGAACCCGGCAATACCGGTGGGGAGTGGCCGTTTCATGGTGGCATTCCTGCAATAGACCCAGGGGGTGTCACAATGGGTTATATATCCTGCAGGGCCATTTGATTTTGCCAGGCGGTAGGGAAACATCATCCCGCGCCCGGCATTGCCGAAAGCGCCCTGCAGCCATTCCCTGAGAGGCTGGCTGAAAACCCCCGGTTGTACATGCGAATCGCCAATATGAACAACCACAGCCTGTTCCCGGCTACCCTTCTCAATCCGGTCTAGTTTCCTGAAAAAAGGCAGCAGTGAAGCCGTATCCCCTCGGATCTCGTTTTCTTTCAGATCCAGAAACGGATATAGCAGCTTCAGCGAATCATAGGGGGGGATGTGTTCCTGGATGATTGCCGTATCCTGCCCGGCCAGGCGGAAGGAGAGGCATAGCAGCCATAAAATTATAAGATATCGGGAGTTACTCATGGTTCAGGTTCGGAAGATTTAGGGAAACTAGGGAATCAGGATGGCTGTGGTATCGTTCATATCCCTTCATCAGGAATTCATGAACCATGGAGGCAATTCTGGCAGCGCCTGATCCGTTGGGATGGGTGTAATCATCTCCGGCAAGTTTCGGCTCTCCCTCCACCCATCTTTTCATGCTGCCGGCACCCCCCATGGCCTGGTACAGGTTGAAAAAGGCTATGTGCTCCGTTGCTGCGATCCTTTGCTGCATGCGGATGAAATCCGGCAGACCGGCCGGGGTTTGGTATTCTCCTGATATGAGGGCGCTCCTGTCGGGCATGCTGATCATCAGGATGGAGATGCCGGGCGACGACTCCTTCACATGGCGGATGACATTGGTCATCGCCTGCTCATACCAATGGTAATCCTCCACCCCGGGGGTAAATACATTAAGCCCGTAATGCAGCACCAGCAGTTTGTTCTTCAGGATCCTGTTGAATCCTGAAAATACGCCGGCCGGTACCGAATTCAGGGGCAGTCCTGAATTTCCGCGAAAAGCGTAATTGTCAACATATACCCCCGGCCCATTCTCAAAATTCACCCCGTAGATCACCCCCGGTTTCTGGCTTTTAACCTGCATCTCAAAGGCGGAAAATGCAGAGTCGGAAGAGACCCCGAATGAGGAAACAGCACTTGCCGGGTCGGGAACCAGCGATAAATAACGGATCGTCGTATCTTCTATCACCTCCAATTTGATCTCGTTTACACCCCCGAAAAGGATTTCCGCCCTGTGAAACCGTCCATAACCAGCAGCAGATTCATACCTGGTTTCAGCGCCCTGGCCGGAAATATACACATAACCTGAAATACCCGGCGATTCCTCTCCCGGCTTCCCATGATGGATGAAGGAGAAGATGTTCCAGCTGTCGTTGAAACTTTGCTTGACAGTTATCCGGAAACCCGGGTTTGGCGTTGTCACAGGAACAAACCCGACCCCGTTCCCGCCAAATCTTTTTTGCATCGCCCGGCGCAGCGATTGGGTAACCAGGTCGCCTTCAATCATCGAATCGCCAAAATAGCCTATGTGGAGCAAGGTGTGATCTGTTTCTACCCCCTGCAAGGCCTTGTAAAACAACTCCATCCCCGTTAAAAGGTTCCCGATGGTGTCATGATCTTTCAGGAGGGACTTGAGATTATCCGGGTTGTCATCGGTTTTGGTCGGTTGAACCGTAGTTGTATCGGGCCTGGAAATTATGGGTGCTATTGCCTGCCGGCCCGCTGAAAAATTATCCAGGAAAAAGGCGGAAAGCAGAAAAAGAAAGATCCCGGCAGTACCCAGGATCAGTAAAGGTTCGAAATTACGTTGTTCCATAACAGGCAAAAGGCCCCAAAACCGGCCACATTGCAAAGATATCGTTTTTTTTAACCACTCCCCGGCTTACCGGCTGACACTTCTGATAACCATTCCCTCACGGTTCCGTTGATTGTAAACCAGGTTGTTAACTGAACATTTAGAATTGAAACATTATTTCCCGGATTCTTTTTACCTTCGGATAACGGTTTGTTCAATTTTAGCTAGTTTTAATTGAATGATAATCAGCGGTATGACATTAAATTAATTTTTATGCTTCAGGAAAAGAGAGAACATCCAAAGGAAAAAACCAGGCTGCATCCGCGGAACAAACACCGGGAACGGTATGATTTCAGGCAACTGGTTGAGATTTGTCCGGAGTTGACAGCCTTCGTGAAGCTGAATATCTATGGCGACGAGTCGGTCGATTTTTTCGACCCGGAAGCAGTGAAAGTGCTGAATAAGGCCTTGTTGCATCACTATTACGGGGTTGTCAACTGGGATATTCCTCCTGGCTACCTGAGTCCGCCCATCCCCGGTCGTGCCGATTACATCCATTACATGGCCGATGTGCTGTGCAGTAAAAATTATGGCAAGGTCCCAGCAGGGGATTATATAAAATGTCTCGACATCGGCGTTGGCGCCAATTGCGTTTACCCCCTCATAGGAACCCATGAATACGGCTGGCGCTTTATTGGATCCGACACCGACCCGGTGGCCATAGAATCGGCCAGCCGGGTTATAGAGAACAATCCCCCCCTCCGGGATAAAATTGAACTCAGGTTACAGAAACAACCCAACGACATCTTTTTTGGCATCCTGCAGGATGATGAAATGATTGACCTGACGATTTGCAACCCCCCGTTTTATGCTACCCTGGCCGATGCCAAAAATGCTACACTAAAAAAACTGACCAGCCTGACGGCTGAAAAGGTTGCCAAACCTGTTCAGAATTTCGGGGGTCAGGATCATGAGATATGGTGCAAGGGGGGAGAGGAGAAATTTGTCCGCGACATGGTTCGTCAAAGCAAATTTTTTGCAGCCTCCTGTTTCTGGTTCTCCTCCCTGGTTTCAAAACAATCGCACCTGAAAGGTGTTTACGAGGCGCTCCACCAGGCGGATGCAGCAGATGTGAAAACCATCGCCATGGGACAGGGCAACAAGTCGAGCCGTATAGTTGTCTGGACATTTCTCAGGCCCGAACAACAAAAACAATGGATTGAGGAAAGGTGGAAAAAACAGTGACGAACACCGGATTTCAACGTCTGGTTTTAATAATTGCCATAATCTGGTATTCTCTGACAGCCTGGTACAGCATTGGCTATTATCACGCCGATGAACACTACCAGATCGTGGAATTTTCTGGGATCAGGGAGGGCGCCAGCACCGCCTCCGACCTCGCTTGGGAATACCAGGCAAAGATCAGACCTGCCCTCCAGCCTGCAATCTGTTTCGCGATATTCTCGGTTTGCAGGATGTTCAACCTTGAGGATCCCTATGTAAAAGCATTTCTCCTTCGGTTGATAACCGGGCTTTTCGCGATGGTCATGATAAACTGTTTTGCTAAGTCGTGCAACCACCTGGTTGCCGTGAAAAACCGGAAACTGTTCTTCCTGCTCTCCTTTTTTACCTGGTTTTTGCCCTTTCTCAATGTAAGGTTCTCATCGGAAACCTGGTCGGGACTGCTGCTGCTGCCAGTTGTTGCAATTGCCATGAAAGAGAACAGGAACTGGCAACAGGCAGGTTTGTCAGGCCTTTTGTTGGGACTGGGTTTTCTATTCAGGTTTCAGATGGGGATTGCCGCTGTAGCCGTTTTTCTCTGGTTAATCGTTGTTAAAAAGATGCCTGCCGGAAAACTGATTGTCATGGTGGGCGGTTTTCTGCTGGTGGTCGCCGTCGGGACACTGGTTGATCGCTGGTTTTACGACAGCTGGGTGTTTACACCCTGGAGATATGTTAAGATCAATTTATTGGAAGGTGTCGCCGATACCTTTGGGACAGCCCCGTGGTATTATTATCTCTACTATGTTTTCCGGTTCGCCTTCTTCCCCTTTGGCATTGTTATCATCCTCTCCTTTTTTGTCCTTGTTTTTAAAAAACCGGACAGTCTGCTGGTTTGGGTAATATTACCGTTCGTAGTGGCTCATTCCTGCATCCCCCATAAGGAACTCAGGTTTCTCTTCCCGCTGGTAAACCTGGTTCCCCTGATGATTTTCCTGGCATTCCAGGAGTTACCGGTAAACCGGATGAAGGGAATTGTATCTAAAACCGGGTCGCTTCTGCTGGTTGTATTACTTTTGGTAAATATTACAGCCCTTGTAACGGCAAGCCTGAAGCCGGCCGATGCCGGAAGGATGCGCATTACCCGCATGATCCATGAAATTCCCGGCCTTGACAAATATGAACTGATCACCTTTAACGGGAGTAATCCCTATCAGCCCTGGGGGCTGGTTGCCAGGTTTTATAAGGAACCAGCTCTGGTATTTTCCGACCTCCAGTCAGCAATGGCAGGGGATGGTGCTCATTTGAAACCCAACATGCATGTACTGCTCGTGGTGAAAAAGAAAGACCTCCGGAATCCGGAAATTCAGGCAACCATTGCCCGTTGCGGGTTGTCCATCAAAGGACAGAGTATTCCGGCATTATTTGAACCTTTTTTAACCATTTACGGGGGATTTCCCATGGAAGATATACTGCTGTTTTTCAGTGAAACACAGTCTTTCCGGGCAAACCGCCTTTAATTGAATAGTAAAAGGAGCAGTGTTTCACATACAGCCATCTCCGCACGGGTGAGCCTGTGAAACCTGCCTGATCTCCGGGCGAAGCCCGTTACGTGTAATTATTATAATTTTGCATTGAACAGGAATCATTATGGTTAGATTTGATAAAAAGATGCTTCGTACTCTTTTTTCTGATATAAGGTTTTGGATTATCCTCTTCTTTATCATCAGGTTAACCGGCATTACGAACCCGCCGCTGGAGGTTGCGCACAACTGGCGTCAGACCACCGTAACCATGGTTGCCCGTAATTTTTTTGAAACGGACAACAATATTTTTTACCCCCGGGTTGATTTTGCCGGTGACAAATCAGGCATTACCGGGATGGAGTTTCCCCTGCTGAATTACCTTATTTACCTGGTTTCCCTCCTGGCGGGTTATGGTCACTGGTATGGGCGGCTGATCAATCTGGTGGTCTCCAGCCTGGGTGTCTGGTTCTTTTTTAAATCGGTAAGGAAATACTTCACGGGTGAGATTGCGTTTTACGCTGCGCTTGTCTTATTGGCATCCCTCTGGTTTTCCTATTCTCGTAAAATAATGCCCGATACCTTTTCGATGTCGCTTGTGATGGCCGGGTTTTATTATGGGACCAGTTACCTCGGGGGCGGGGGCTGGAAAAACCTGGGGATCTGTTTTCTGCTGATGCTTGCAGGGATCCTGTCAAAACTACCGTCAGGATTTATCCTGGTGTTATTCCTGCTCTTTTTATTTGATAAAAACACCAGCCGGAAAAGGATATTTATCTTTTCCATCCTGTCGTTGCTGCTATTATTACCCGTGGGATGGTGGTATTTTTACTGGGTCCCGGCCCTGGTTGAAAAGTATGGTTTCTGGCATTTTTTCATGGGTAAGGACGTGGTTCAGGGTGCCCGGGAAATTCTGTTAATCCCGGGCAAGGCGCTTGCGAATTTTTACGACTCTTCGCTCAAGTTTGCCGGGTTCACCCTGTTTCTGGTGGGGGTTGCGATGAGTTTCTTTCACAAAAACAGGAGGTTGCAGTTTATCCTCCTGTTCAGCTTCCTGTCGTTTATGGTAGTTGTGTTGAAGAGTGGTGCCACCTTCGCCCTGCATGCCTACTACATGGTGCCCTTTATTCCTGTCATGGCTTTGGTTTGCGGTTACGGGATTAGTCACAGCGGAACTCTGGTGGTTAAAACAGTCATTATAACAATTATCGTGCTGGAGGGTATTTTAAACCAGCAGCATGATTTCTTTCTGAAACCTGCTGAAATTCAGTTTGAATCGTTGGAGGCAACCCTGGATAAATACACGGGAAGAGGCGATCTCTTCGTGATCAATAGCGGGGATTACCCCACGGTTATGTATTTTGCCCACCGGAAAGGATGGCTTGCAACGAACGGTCAGCTCCAGGATGCGCGTTTCATGCAGGAAATCAAGTCAAATGGCTGCAAATATATCTTAATCGTGAAGCATTTATATGGTACAGATACCGGGTTGCCATACAACCGGGTGTTTAACAACGAATTTTATACGTTGTACAGGTTGTAAGCATCAGAAAATGCTTCTGATAACCTGGCGGGATGGAAATCCTGAAACTGACAAGAATACTGCCCCTGTTTCACCAGGAGTGTGATTTCAACTGCCACCTTCTCGTACACTTTTACGTTAAATTATGGCCGCATGGGAATTATATGCGAAATATGAAGTCACACAACCACAGGACTTTCCCTTACGGGAAGCGGGAATTCGTCCGGTTCAGGATGGTCATAAAAGATTTACAGCGCACAAGTTGTCAATCATGTGTAAATTTTTAAACTATCAGTCAGAATAGAAAGGCACATCAATTTAGGAATATGTTAGGATATCATGGTAGATTAATAAGGTATAGCTAAATGAGTTGTGAAACTATTCTTATCGATACTAAAACTAAATACAGATGTAAATGTAATGCCCACAGTTGATTATATCCGTAAATTCAAAAAAAATGCCTTACTTTGCAATGATTTTCGCAAAAACTCGATGATAGCTATTGCTGGAGAATGAAAACGAGTGTGTGTAAATTTTACCTTAAGCCTCATGAAAAAATATTTACTGTTCGTAGTTTGCCTTGTCATCGTCATTTTATCCCATACACAAAGCCCGGTAATGGCGCAGTCATGCACCGTTTCACTTGGAGTTGCACCTTCTGCAGTTGTTTGTTCACCACAGACAATTAACCTAACTGCATCGCCGGGGAGTGGGGTGTCGCCTTATACCTATATATGGAGTACGGCTGAAACGACGCAGGCCATTGTCGTAAGTGCGACCGGGAGCTATTCGGTAACGGTAACAGATGCTGCTTCCACACCTTGTACTGCCTCCGGTCAGGTTAGTGTGCTGGTGAACCCGGCTCCTACACCGGCTATTTCGGGCCCCTCAAGTGTGTGTGCCTTTTCAACAGGCGCATCCTATTCGACTCCTGTCATTCCCGGGAATACTTATCAGTGGAATGTGGTTGGCGGTACCATCTCAGGTTCTTCAACGGCCAATCCTGTTACGGTTAACTGGGGGGCCGCGGGCACCAGAACCATTTCCGTAAAGGAGACGATAACGGCTACAGGCTGTTTTACGAGTGGTACCTACAATGTAACTGTAAATGCATTACCCGCTACGGTTGTTACCGGACTGACTTGTGTTTGTGTCAATGCCATAGGTGTACTGTACTCAACTCCCAATCATGTCGGAAATACCTATGCCTGGACTGTTTCCGGAGGAATCATAACGGCAGGGCAGGGAACGTGGCAGATTTTGGTCAGCTGGGGCAATACCCCTGGACCGGCATCGGTATTTGTCACCGAAACCAGCCCGATACCCTGTGCGAATACCAGCAACCTGAATGTGACGATAAGCCCTTTTCCTGTTTCAACCTTTTCGGTTATCAACAATAATGTATGTTCCGGTAACACGGTCAATTTTCAGACAACCGTTACAGGTGTAACCTATCTTTGGAATTTCGGTGATCCGGCTTCCGGTTCTGCCAACACCAGCACGTTACAGAATCCGGGACATGTTTTCAATACATACGGCTGTGGTACATCCAGCTACAACGTAACCCTGACAACCACCAATTCATGCGGATGTTCGACCACTTCGGCCATTCAGGCAGTCAGTATCCTGCAGCAGCCCAATCCGCAGCTGCAGGACCAGGATCTTGTTTCCCCATTCAGCAATTGCGACAACAACCCCACTCCGTCAAACCCGACTTTTACCCTGGATCTCAATAACACTACCCAAAACCAGGGCTGTATTACCAGTTATACCATTAATTGGGGTGATGGCAGTGGAAATGTTCCTTACCCTTTGGGATTTACTACGGCGACACATATCTACGCTGCCCTGGGAGCCTTTAACCTGGTAATCACCGCCACTTCTGTAAATGGCTGTGTGAAAAGTACAACCTATATCGTTGCCAACCAGAGCAATCCAGCAGTAGGGATCAGCGCCCCCGGAACCACCTCCGGATGTGCACCGGCCTCATGGTCATTTACAATCATCGGTGCCGGCAATAATTCACCCGGCACCACCTACCGCATCGACTGGGGCGATGGGATCAGTGAAACAAAAACCAACAGTCAGTTATTGGCCGACAGTATTGTCCCGCATACCTATACGATCTCCTCCTGCGGGCTGGGGTTGCCGCAAAACCAGTTCAACGTGAAGGTAACGGCCATTAACGCGTGCGATTCAACCTATGCATTGGTGAGCGGCGTCAAGGTTTACCAGCCGCCCGTAGCCGGGTTTACGACGATTCCTCTTAACAACGGATGCATCAATACTCCGGTTTGCTTTACCAATACGACAAATAACGGGTATGGGTTCGCCTGTTCACCTAACACTACCTACGCCTGGAATTTCGGAGATCCGGCCTCCGGATCCTCCAATACGTCAACATTATTTACTCCCCCGTGTCACACTTACAGCGGGTCAGGATCTTATACCATCAGCCTGACAGCCACCAACGGTCCCTGTTCAACCGGGACGACCTATACAAAAACAATTTGTATCAATTCGCCGCCAAATTCAAGTTTTACGGTAGATAAAACGATAGGTTGCACACCGGTTTCGGTTGATGCTACCAATACCTCAACCACGCCTGACCCTTGCCTCGACCTGGTTTATACCTGGAATGTGACCTTCAACGGATCTGCAGGATGCAGTCCCGGAGCGGGTACCTGGAGTTTTGCCAATTCAACCAATGCACACTCACAGGATGCCTCGTTTCTCTTTACAGGCCCTGGAACCTATACGATTACCCTCGCGGTGCAGAACAGTTGCTCAACGGTCATCTCCACAAAAATCATTACTGTAAAAACGCCTCCTTCCCTCAGCAGTTTTGCGCTTAGTCCTGCCTCTCCGATCTGTGCAGGCCAAAGTGTGACACCTATAGTCGTATTCAACAATTGTTTCGGCACCGCCGGAATGACCTATGCCTGGACCTCAACTGGGGGCAGCCCCGCGGTCGCTACGGGAAACAGCCCTCCGCCAACCATTACCTACAGTACACCCGGGTCTTATAACATTTCCGTTACCGCTGCCAATGAATGCGGGACCAGCAGTCCGGTAAGTACAATCCCTTTGATTGTAAACCCGATCGGACAGGTCAATCAACCTGCTAACCAGGTATTATGCAATGGCGCATCCACCGCGCAGGTTACCTTCACCACCACCAACACCGGGGCGGGTATCAATGTCTATACCTGGACCAATGATAATCCCGGTATTGGCCTTGCTGCCACCGGAACCGGCAATATTGCCTCATTTACTGTAACGAACACAGGGAATAGTCCCGCCGTGGCAACAGTCGTTGTCACACCCGGCTATGCCAGTGGTGGAATCACCTGTATAGGGCCTACAAAGACCTTTACCATTACCGTGAATCCTGCCGGCCAGGTGAATCAGCCGTCAAATCAGGTGGTTTGTGCCGGTGCCCTGACTACCCCAGTCAACTATACCACCGGTAATTCAGGGGGTACCACCACCTATGCCTGGACAAACAACCTTGTAAGCATCGGCCTTGCAGCCTCTGGTACAGGCGATATCCCGGCTTTTACGGCCCTGAATGCAGGTACTTCCCCGGTAACGGCTACCATTGCCGTAACACCTTCATTTACTTTCGGAGGCGTTTCCTGCACAGGCCCTCCTAAAACCTTTACTATTACGGTAAACCCGAATGGTCAGGTAAACCAGCCCGCTGACCAGGTCGTTTGTAATACGACACCGACAACGGTGTCGTTTGCCACTGCTAATACCGGAGGTACTGCCACCTATACCTGGACCAACTCAGTGCCCGCCATTGGCTTACCTGCAACCGGAGCCGGCAATATTTCATTTACCGCGGTCAATACCTCCACCTCTCCCGTTACGTCCACCCTGGTCGTTACACCGGTCTTTTCCAATGGAGGCACTCCCTGTAACGGATCAACAAAAACATTCACCATCACGGTAAACCCAACCGGACAGGTTGATCAACCGGCTAACGTTGTGGTATGCAATGGTGCAGTTACCGCTGCAATACCCTATACAACGGTGAATACGGGCGGGGTTACCACCTATGCCTGGGTTAACAATACTACCGCCATCGGACTTGCTGCAGGCGGAACAGGAACCCTGCCATCCTTCACGGCAACAAATACCGGAAATGTTCCCGTTGTAGCCAATATTGTCGTAACTCCGACTTTTTCCAACGGAGGCATTCCCTGCACCGGCCCAACCAAAACATTCACCATTACCGTAAACCCTTCGGGACAGGTGAACCTCCCACCCAACCAGTCGGTTTGCAACAATACCTTGACGACAGTCGTTACCTTCAGTACGACCAGTTCAGGGGGTACAACCACTTACTCCTGGGCCAATAATGCCACCAGTATTGGCCTGGCTGCAGGCGGAGCAGGCGACATTGGTTCCTTTACAGCAACAAACACCGGCACTTCTCCTGTTGTTGCCACCATTACGGTAACACCCTCCTTTGCCAATGCCGGGACCTCCTGCCCGGGGCCAACCAAAACATTTACCATTACCGTTAATCCCACGGGTCAGGTTAACCAGCCTGCCAATCAAGTAGTTTGTAATGGATTATCTACAACTGCCGTAAACTTTACAACGGTAAATTCGGGCGGTATCACCAGTTATAATTGGACCAACAGTGCGGCCAGCATTGGGCTTGCCGCCACCGGTGCAGGAAATATCCCGGCGTTTACGGCCATCAATACCGGACTTACTCCTGTAGTTGCTACCATTACGGTAACCCCTGCGTTTGCTAACGGAGGCACTCTCTGTACCGGGCCTTCAAAAACCTTTACCATTACAGTAAACCCGGCTGCCCAAGTTAACCAGCCTCCAAGCCAGGTTGTTTGCAATACGGCATCGACGGCCCCGGTTAACTTCACGACAAATAATGGGGCAGGGCTGACCACCTTTACCTGGACCAACAGTTTGCCTGGCATTGGTCTTGCCGCCACCGGGACCGGGGATATTGCGGCTTTCACTGCAACCAATGCAACGGTTGCTCCCGTTACTGCTACCCTTGTCGTGACCCCCACCTTTACCAGCGGAGGGAGTTCCTGCGCAGGTTTAACCAAAACCTTTACCATAACAGTGAACCCTACCGGACAGGTGAATCAACCTGCCGACCTGGTCGTTTGCCATAATTCCATTGCCACTGTCAGCTTTGTAACCAATAACACGGGGGGAGCGGTAACCTATTCATGGTTTAACAGTAATCCGGGAATCGGCTTGGCGGCAACAGGATCAGGAAATATCTCATTTACCGCCAGCAACATCACGACCTTGCCGGTTACTGCCACCGTTACAGTTACGCCAACGTTTACCAGCAATGGTCTTTCATGCCCCGGACCGGTCAAAACATTCCAGATCACCGTGAATCCGCTCGGGCAGGTGAATCCATCTTCAAACCAGGTTGTTTGTCCGGGTGATGTTACCGCACCGGTACTCTTTACCACAAACAATACAGGAGGAGGCACTACCTATACCTGGACAAACAATTCAGCCGGCATCGGGCTGGCATCGGGCGGAACCGGGGATATCCCCGCATTTACAGCGGTGAATGCCACCAATGCACCGGTGGTTGCCACCATTCAGGTAACACCCCAATTTTTAAACGGTACCGTTTCCTGTCCGGGGACATTCCAGAGTTTTACCATCACCGCAAACCCTATAGGAGAGGTGAACCAGCCTGCTGATGTTTCCATATGCAATAATTCCACGGCCACTACTAATTTCACAACCACCAATACTGGCGGGACGACGACCTATACCTGGACCAATAATACGACAAGTATCGGGTTACCGGCAACCGGAACCGGGAATATCTCATTTACTGCAGTTAATACATCCACTGCCCCGGTAACCGCAATTATTGTTGTAACACCTTTATTTACAAATGGTGGCGTCTCCTGCACAGGAACCACCAAAACCTTTACTATAACCGTTAACCCAACTGGCCAGGTTGATCAGCCGGTCAGCCTGGTTATCTGCCCGGGGGCAAGTCCTGCCATTAATTTCACTACGGTCAATACCGGAGGAACCTCCTCCTACACATGGACAAACAATACACCGGCCATCGGACTTGCTGGCACAGGAACAGGCAATATATCATCCTTTTTAGCTGTAAATCCGGGTAGTTCGCCGGTTATTGCCACGGTCACTGTAACTCCTGTCTTTACGAACGGAAGTACAGCATGCCCGGGAACTTCAAAAACCTTTACCATCACGGTGAACCCGGCAGGACAGGTAAATCAGCCTGTGAGCCAGGTGGTGTGTAACGGTGCTTCTACAGTAGCCGTCAGTTTTACAACAAACAATACCGGAGGCACTACCACCTATACATGGACCAATAACAATGCCAGTATTGGCCTGGCAGTCAGTGGTACCGGAGATATTCCAGCTTTTTCGGCCATCTGCACCGGTGCAGGACCCGTAGTGGCGACAATCGTCGTTACCCCCCAGTTCTTAAACGGGCTGGTGGCTTGCACTGGGCCATCAAAATCTTTCACAATCACAGTAAATCCTTTACCTGTGCCATCCATCAGCGGCCCAACGGAAGCCTGCCAGAATTCAACCGGCAATGTTTACAGCACTCAACCCGGGATGACATCCTATTCCTGGGTGGTCTCAGGAGGTGGAACGATCACTTCGGGCGGGACCGCAACCTCCAGCACTGTGACAATTACCTGGGTAACTCCTGGCCCCCAGATTGTCAGTGTAAACTACCTGCTGTTGGGGTGCCAGGCGCAATCATCATCGGTTTTTAATGTTACGGTCAACCCTTTGCCAACGGCAAATGCCGGTCTTGACCAGTTTATCCCCTTCGGGACCAGCACCACCCTGACCGGCACGCCCGGGGGAGGTACGCCCGGGTATACCTATCTGTGGCTGCCGGCTCCAGGGATTACCGGTCCCAATAATACCCTCACGGTATCAACCATAAACCTGACGGTTTCTCCTTCAGACTATACCTTCAATGTAACTGATTCCAAGGGATGCTCCCAAAGCGACCTCGTCAGGATCACCCTGAGTGGAGGTCCGCTGAGCTTACTCGCCTCAGCATTGCCGGGTTCGATCTGTAACAACGGCGCTGGTGTTCAGCTGGATGCACTGGCATCAGGAGGGAACAGCGCCTATTTGATCTCCTACAGCTGGGTCTCAGCCCCGGCAGGGTTCACCTCCACCCTGCAGAATCCCACGGTAAACCCGGTGGTTACCACAACCTATACCGTTACGGTCTATGATGGATTCAATTATGCCGGCAGCCCGGTTACCGTTACTGTGAACCCGTTGCCTGTTGTTTATACTGTTACCGGAGGTGGTGAATATTGTTCAGGAGGGTCGGGACAGCCCATTGGCGTAAGCAACTCGCAAACCGGCGTTAATTACCAGCTTTATCTCGGTGTATCACCGGTAGGGACGGCTGTTCCGGGCATTGGTTCGGCGATATCTTTCGGCAGCCAGACAGCTGCCGGCACCTACACAGTGCATGCAACTTATGCTGTAACAGGTTGCAACCTGGATATGTCCGGCAACGCAGTGATCGTCATCAACCCGCTTCCGGTAGCAAATGCCGGGATCGACCAGACGATAAACTACGGTACCTCAACCACACTTACAGGTTTGGCAAGTTCGGGTACCCCAGGCTACAACTATGTCTGGACACCTGCCTTGAACATCAGCGGACCAAATACCACGGCGACTGTCAATACCCAGAATTTAACAGTCAATCCCACCACCTTTACCCTCAGTGTGACCGATAGCAAGGGCTGTGCCGGGAATGACCAGATGATCGTTCATCTCAATGGCGGTCCGTTGGCTGTAAGCGCCACGGCAACGCCACAGGTTATCTGTAACAATGGCGCCACAGTTCAGCTTAACGCCCTGGCTTCGGGAGGAAACAGCGCCATTTCAATTTCATACGGCTGGACATCAGCTCCTCCGGGATTTACTTCAACCCTTCAGAATCCGACCGTAAACCCTGTAGTTACAACGACCTATTCGGTTACGGTGAATGACGGATTCAATACTGCAACCAACACAGTTACCGTAACGGTAAATCCTTTACCCGTGGCGTATGCAGTGACAGGAGGCGGGGAGTATTGTGCCAGCGGCACTGGGCTCCCTGTCGGTTTATCGAACAGCCAGACAGGAGTTAATTACCAGCTGATGAACGGCGCCACGCCTGCAGGAGCCCCGTTGCCGGGGAATGGCACTGCCATTTCATTCGGAAACCAGACTGCTGCCGGAACCTATACCATACAGGCCACAGTGGTCCTGACGGGTTGTACGCAAACAATGACCAGCAATGCAGTGGTCACCATTAATCCATTGCCTGTGGCAAATGCAGGGGTTGACCAGACTATCAATTATGGAATCTCCACAACCCTTAACGGCTCAGCAAATTCGGGTACACCTGCATACAATTATTCCTGGCTTCCAATTGCCAGTATCAACGGATCCAGTACTACGGCCACAGTTATAACCCAGAACCTTACTGTAAACCCGACAACATTCACCCTCAATGTAACCGACAGTAAGGGGTGTACCAGCTCTGACCAGATGGTCGTCCATCTGAATGGCGGCCCACTGGCAGTAATCACGAGTGCCACACCCCAGGTTATCTGCAACGATGGCACCACGGTATTGCTGAATGCCACGGCCTCCGGAGGAAACAGCGCAAATACGATCTCTTACAGCTGGTCGTCGGTTCCCGTCGGGTTTACCTCCACCTTGCAGAATCCTTCGGTAAATCCTGTTTTTTCAACGGTTTATACGGTAACAGTGAATGATGGGTTCAATACCGCCAGCAGCCAGGCTTCTGTTACAGTAAACCCATTACCTGTCCTTTACAACATTACCGGCGGAGGAGAATATTGCGCTGGCGGTGCCGGACTGCCCGTCGGTTTAAGTAATTCCCAGAACGGTGTCAACTACCAGCTTATGCAGGGATCTTCACCTGTAGGGGCACCAGTTACCGGAAGCGGAGCGCCCATTTCCTTCGGGAACCAGGCAACGGCCGGGAACTATACCGTGCATGCAACCGTCATTGCCACAGGATGCAACCGGGATATGACCGGTAGCGTTGTTGTAACGATTAATCCGCTGCCTGTTTCCAATGCAGGAACCGACCAGACGATCAACTTCGGAACCTCCACAACCCTGGTTGGCTCCGCCACTTCAGGCACACCAGGATATTCCTATACATGGCTTCCACCCGTGAATATCAGCGGGTCGAATACCACGGCCACGGTCATCACCCAGAATATTACCACAAGCCCGGTAACCTTCACCCTGAATATCGTTGACAGTAAAGGCTGTACGGCTTCCGACCAGATGATCGTTACGCTGAATGGCGGAGCCCTGACGGTGACCGCCACCGCTACCCCGCAGGTGATTTGCAACAACGGGGCAACGGTTCAGCTGGGGGCCTCCCCGGCCGGGGGAAACAGCGCTGTTACCGCAACCTATAGCTGGTCGTCGGTACCTGTTGGTTTTACCTCGACCCTGCAGAACCCAACTGTAAATCCAACCCAGAGTACCGTTTATACTGTTGTCGTAAACGACGGATTCAATACGGCCACAAACCAGGTCGCGGTAACGGTGAATCCTATTCCGGCTGCCTTCAGTGTAACCGGCGGAGGTGAATATTGCAGCGGGGGCACTGGTCTCCCGGTGGGCCTCTCCGGATCACAAAACGGAATCAGTTACCAGCTGTTCAACAACCTTATTCAAACGGGGATGCCTGTTATCGGCAACGGGAACCCGGTCACCTTCGGGATTATTACCACCAGCGGCAATTACACGGTTATTGCAACCAATACGGTTACTACCTGTACCAATACCATGACCGGCAGCGCACAGATCGTCATCAACCCCCTGCCAACGGCCAACGCCGGTGTTGATCAGAGTATTGCATACGGAACCAGCACGCTGCTCGCTGGCAGCGCCGGCGCCGGAACACCACCCTTCGTTTATAACTGGACCCCGGGCGTGAATATATCCGCTGGCGGAACCACCCTTACCCCGCACACCTCCAACCTTTATAATACAACAACCTTCACCTTACTGGTCACCGACAACAAAGGCTGTTCAGCCAGCGATAACGTGATCATCTCCCTGAATGGTAATCCGCTGAGTGTTTCGTGTACTTCCACTCCCGGTGTTATCTGTGACAACGGTGCCTCGGTCCAGCTGAACGCAGCAGGAGCGGGGGGAAGCGGTACGTATGTTTATACCTGGACATCCAATCCCGGCTCGCCACCCTGGTCGGTTACGGGACAAAGTATTACCGTTAACCCGTTGGTAACTACGCTTTATACAGCAACAGTGGATGATGGGTTCAACACAGCCAGCTGCTCCAGCCAGGTCACGGTTAACCCGTTGCCTGCCGTGTTTGCGGTTACCGGCGGAGGTGAATACTGCAGCGGGGGAGCCGGTGTGCCCATTGGCTTAAGTAACTCGGTTACAGGAACCATCTACCAGCTTTTTCTTGGCGCCACTCCCGACGGAATTCCAGTTTCCGGTTCAGGACTACCCATCTCATTTGGAAACAGGACCGCTGCCGGAACCTATACGGTCAGGGCAACCAATTCATTAACCGGCTGTACCCGGAATATGACGGGTTCTGCACTGGTAATCATCAATCCCCTGCCTGTGGTTAATGCAGGAACGGACAAGATCATCCCCTACGGGATCAGCACGACGCTCAACGGTGCGGCCAGCGGGGGAACCGGGACACTTGTATTTTCATGGGGCCCGCCGGTTTTGATCGCCACAGGAGGCAATACTTTGTCACCTGGAACTTACAATATCTATGCCAATACTACCTTCACGCTTACCGTGTCTGACAGCAAGTCCTGTGTGAACACCGACCAGATGGATGTGATCCTTTCAGGAAATCCATTGAGCAGTACGGCCAATGTAAACCCGTCAACCATATGTAACGGTGCATCTGCCCAGTTAACCTCGGCCGGCGCCGGGGGAAGCGGAAGCTATACCTATACCTGGTCTTGTGTGCCTCCGGGGATTCCTGCCTGGAGTTCGACCCAGCAAAACCCGTCAGTTTCACCCTCGCAAACCACGCTTTATACCGTCATTGTGAATGATGGTTACAATACCAATTCAGCATCCGTCACCCTTACGGTACATCCTTTGCCGATTCTGTACAATGTCACCGGAGGAGGTTCTTACTGCTTTAGCGGAGCAGGCGTACCGGTCGGCCTTACCGGTTCTGAACCGGGAATTTCATACCAGCTCATGCTGGGTGTAACCCCGCTGTTGCCCCCGGTTACGGGTAATGGATCGCCCATCACCTTCGGGAACCAGATGATCGCAGGGACTTACACCATTATTGCTACCAACCCTTTGACCAACTGCCAGAACACCATGACAGGGAGCGTCACCGTGTCTGTTCTGCCTTTGCCCGCAGTATTCAATGTAACGGGAGGAGGTTCCTATGCAAACGGCGGAGCCGGCGTTCCTGTCGGGCTGTCTGGCTCGGAATTGGGTGTTGGATACATGCTGTACCTTGGCCCGATCCCCAAAACAACACTGCCGGGCGTTCCAGGAACGGGAAATGCAATAACCTTCGGTAACCAGACTGCTGCCGGAATCTATACGGTCGTTGCAACCAACTTAGCCACGGGTTGTACCAATAACATGACCGGAAGCGCAACTGTGATCATTAACCCATACCCTGCACCCTTCCCCGTTTTTGGAGGCGGCCCGGTATGCCTGGGTGATCCGGGTGTCAACGTGGGGCTGGCAGGCTCTGAAATCGGCGTGAGATATATCCTTTACAGAAATACCGACAGCATAGCGGGAACCGACGGAACCGGGGATACCCTTACCTTTGGTCCCTATGCAACGGCAGGAACCTACACGATAAAAGGCATCAACAAAGCAACAACACTGACCCTGATGATGACAGGCAATGCCGTGATCGTGGTCAACCCACTGCCGGTTGCCTATCTGATGGTTCCCCAGGGAGATACCTGTTATGGCACCGAAATCCTGATCAATGGTTCACAGGCAGGCATCAACTATTACCTGATCAAGGGAACGGATACCATAACCATGGTCCAGGGAACCGGCCTGTTCGGGCTGCTCACCTTCGGACACCAATACGATACCGGCACCTACCATGTTGCAGGGGTGAATGTTCTGACCCATTGCATGATCAATATGCCTGGTACTGTAACGCTGCATCCGGCGCCACAAGTGTTTACCGTAAATCCTCCGGGGATCCTGTGCTCCGGCCAGACGATCCTGCTTACGGGTTCGGAAACCGGGATCAATTACCAGCTGATCCGCAACGGGGCGATCAATGTTGGATTACCGCTGCCCGGCACAGGGTTTGGGCTGAACTTTGGTCCGCAGTCTCTGCCTGGCGTTTATACGGTTGTAGCCACAAATCCGCTGACCCATTGTTATTCCTGGATGAACGGCAATGCAACCATACAGCCACCGCCCATAGTCTATAGTATTCTTCCCGCCGGGGATACCTGTGCTCCGGCCATCGTCCGCCTGAACGGTTCACAGATCGGAATATCATACCGGCTTGTTCTGAACGGCAATATTAATGTTGATAGTTTATACGGAACGGGTCAGCCACTGCTTTTTGGGACCTACCAGACAGCCGGGGTATACAAGATCATGGCGATTGATACCCTTACCCACTGCGAATTCTGGATGGCCGACAGCCTGCATATATTCCCGGCGCCGGTAAAATTCAATATAACTCCCAACGGCATTGCCTGTGCAAATTCGGTTATAGGCCTTGATAATTCCCAGGTCGGAGTCTTCTATACCCTGCTCCGCAACGGAAGCATCATTGCTGCCGGACCCCTTGCAGGTACAGGCGGGCCTATATCCTTCGGAATTCATTCATTCGCAGGAAGTTACACGGTTGATGCCGTTTTTAGCTCTACAGGATGTCATGCCGTGATGAACGGCACGGCAATACTGAATCCCTTGCCTCTGATATACCAGGTTGCCCCCCAGGGCAGCCAGTGCGCCGGAACCGATATCTATCTGAATGGTTCCCAGGTGGGCGTAAACTATACGCTCCTGAGAAATGGTATCGCCATGCCGCCTGTAAAGACGGGAACGGGGGCAATTCTGGATTTCGGATTCCAGAGCCTGCCTGGCGTTTATACGATCAAGGCAGTTTACAACACCACAACCTGTGATACGCTGATGGGGGGAAGTACCACCATTACGCCCGGACCGGTTGCCTTTGGCCTGACCCCGATTGGCATCAGCTGTTCGCCCGTTACGATTGGGCTGAATGGCTCCGTTCCCGGGATCACCTACCAGCTCAGGCGCGACAGCCTGGTCAATGTCGGTCCGGCGATTACCGGCACAGGCTCGGCCCTCAATTTTGGCGCCCAGACCCAACCCGGTGTTTACAGCATTGTGGCCTATAACCCGGCAACACTTTGCTACTCCTGGATGACCGGGCGTGACACCATCCAGACGCCTCCTCTGGTTTATGATATTCTCCCCTCCGGCGATACCTGTTCTCCCGCCATCATCAGGCTGAATGGTTCACAGCCGGGCAAACTTTATCGCCTGGTGCTGAATGGCACCATTTACCTGAACAGCATGACGGGGACCGGTGGTCCGCTGCTGTTCGGAACCTTCGTCACCAGCGGGGTTTACAGGATCATGGCCGTGGATGTCATCACCAATTGCGAATACCCGATGGCCGACAGCGTGAGGATCCTTGATTCACCCGTCAAATATAATGTCATCCCCAACGGGGTCGATTGCGCCAATATGGCCATCGGCCTTGATGGATCCGATCCTGGGGTAGCCTACACCCTGATCAGGAACGCATCGGTGACGGCAGCCGGCCCTGTTACCGGCACCGGCAGCGCCCTCAATTTCGGCCCCCAGTCCTACCCGGGAAGTTATACGGTAATCGCCTTTTCGGCGGTCACAGGTTGTCACGCCATCATGAATGGCACGGCTGTGCTGAACCCGGCCCCAGCCAGTTTCCTGGTTGAACCGCCGGGAAACCAGTGCCCCGGAACAGATATCTACATCAACGGATCACAAACTGGCGTTACCTATCAGCTCCTGCGAAACAATATCCTGACGGGCCTTTCCATCACGGGTACCAATACCGTCATTCATTTCGGCAAACAGTACCTTACCGGAACCTATACGGTAAAAGCCGTCAATGCGGTCACGAATTGCGATACCGTCATGACAGGGGCTACCATTATCGTCCAGGGACCCATTACCTATAATGTAACTCCTGCCGGAGCCAATTGTTCCCCGTCGGTTGTCGGCCTTTCCGGGTCGGAAATCGGGGTAAGCTACGAATTGTTCAGGAATGGCTTTGCCATCCTGGGTCCGGTTGCAGGATCAGGGAATCCGCTTTCTTTTGGGTTGCAGTCGGCCGGAGCCTATATCGTTATCGGAACGGGCAACACCTCCCTGTGTGCCGATACCATGTCAGGCCCGGTCATAGTGACCGCAGGCCCGCTGGCACATGCGGGGAACGACACCGCCATCTGCGCTTCCCATACTCTGCAGTTGAGCGGCCATGCTACAGATTACTCCACTCTTAACTGGTTAACAATGGGCGACGGAACCTTTACCAATCCCGCCATCCTGAACCCGGTTTACACCCCAGGCCCAGCCGATACCGTGGCCGGGCAGGTGAGACTGATTCTCTTTGCCAATGGGTCACCGGCCTGCCTTTCGGCCATGGCATCCGATACGATGGTGCTTACCATCAATGCATTCCCCATTGTGGATGCCGGGGCGGATGATACGGTCTGTGCTACACAAACGGCCATCCTTAACGGGATTGTTCATCATACCTCCTCGGTACACTGGACAACGACGGGCGACGGAATATTCGACAATGCCAATATTGTCGGGCCTCTCTATACACCAGGGACCCTGGATAAACTGACAGGCCATGTCATGCTCCACCTGAAGGTCCACGGATCGGCAAGTTGCCAGGCCGACACCCTCTCCGATTTCATGAACCTTTATATTCAACCGCTGCCCATCGCCGCTGCCGGCCCTGATGATACGATCTGCGAAAACTGGAGCTACACGCTCTCAGGAGCAGCGCAGCATCAGTCGTCGGTAACCTGGACGACCATGGGCGACGGTTCTTTTAACAATATGGCATTGCTGAATGCAAGCTATACGCCGGGTGCAATAGACAGGAATGCCGGAAGCGTGCGGCTGATCCTGACTGCTCACGGGTTGTCGCATTGTTCCTCCGAGGTTGCCCGGGATACCATGAAGCTGATCCTGAACAAGCTGCCTGCAGTAAATGCCGGACCTGACACTGTGTTGTGTGCAAACCATCCCTACCATGTTTTTGCTACGGTTCAGCGCAATTCCGACCTTTTATGGACAACCACCGGCGACGGGACGTTTAACAATATCAGTATCTTAAACCCGGTTTACACGCCCGGGGCGCTGGATATCATCACAGGCTCCGTCATGCTGAAGCTCAGTGTACACGGGATATTAAACTGCACCACCGAATCGGTTGCCGACAGCATGGTGCTCTCAATTTTCCCGATGCCTGTTGCCAATGCCGGAAACGATACCCTGTCATGTCCGAATATTGCCATCCCGCTGCATGGCGCTGCAACACACTATACTTCGCTGCTCTGGAATACACTTGGCGACGGAACCTTTGATAACCCGGCACTTCTTCATCCCGGCTATACACCCGGTTTGCTCGACATCCAGCACGGCTTTGCCGACCTGGTTATGACGGCAGGAGGGCAGCAACAGTGCAGCTCGCAGGTTGACATCGACACCGTCAGGGTGAATTTCAAACCGCTGCCAACAGTAAGTCTGAACGGCACCGGCACCATCTGCGAAGATTCAACCGGTGTGGTGATCATGAATTTAACAGGAATCAGCCCATGGAACATCGTTTATACCGACGGTCTCACCAATTTCACTATCAGCAATATCGCAGCCAGTCCCTATAACCTCACGGTGAATCCTATTATCACCACTACCTATACGATCCTGTCCGTTTCCGACGGGGGATGTTCCGTGCTCCATACCGGGCCCTCGTTTACCGTTACCGTAGATCCGAAACCCAATACCTATACCATGAATACAACCGGTGGCGGAGGTTACTGTGAAGGAGGGACAGGCGTTGATATCGGTATCGACGGGTCCCAGTCCGGCGTTTATTACCAGCTGCTGCTGGGTGGCGCTCCCAGCGGTCTGGCCATGCCGGGTACGGGGTTACCCATCTCCTTCGGGCTTCGCACCATTCCCGGGGTTTACCAGGTTAAAGCCTGGCATCCCCAGACGTTGTGTGCAACGCTCTATCCTGACAGCGTGGTGGTGGTGGTATTTGCGGCCCCCCGTGTTGACTTTACCAGTGATTCAGCCTGTTTCGGGTTCCCGACGCAATTTCACCTGACCGGTCTGGATATCAATAAAATTGCCACCTGGCAATGGCACTTCGGCGATGGAACCACGGCCAACTATACGGCACCCATTGAACCGCAACATACCTATCCTGCAACGGGGAACTATGTGGTGACCCTCATCGTCACCGACACGAACTCTTGCACAAAGACCTTTGTCCACAATGTCACCGTTAATGAACTTCCGGTAGCGCTGTTTTCGCATGATGCACCCATGTGCGTAGGGTACCTGGTACATTTTACCGACAATTCCTATTCACCCGGGAATAACTACATATCGCAATGGCACTGGGAATTCGGGGATGGCTCCGACACGACCATCAACTGGCCAGCCATGCAGAATGTGACCCATACCTATACCAGTCCCAACACCTATTCCGCCAAACTGACCGTTACGACCAACCGCGGATGCATTGCCATCAAGATTCGACAGGTGCAGATCATTGCTGCCCCTGCATCCAATTTCACCTTCTCCGGTGCCTGTGAAAAGGAGTTGGTTCAGTTCACCGATATCTCGCAGCTCAACGGCGGCGGCTCCATCGTGGAGTGGAAATGGAATTTTGGCGACCCGGCATCGGGGATCAACAATTCGGCCACCATCCAGTCACCTTCCCACCAGTTCGATTCAACAGGTGTGTATCATGTCACCCTGATCGTGATGAACTCAGGGGGGTGCACCGACACCATCAAAAAGACGGTAACGGTTCAGAAAGGTCCCGTGTCGCTGTTTACCTATAACACCGCCTGCCTGGGATCGGTTACCCAGTTCACCGATGCCTCCACGCCTAATGCGGCATCCGACATCGAATGGCTGTGGAATTTTGGCGACGGCAGTTCAGGATCATCGTCGCAAAACCCTTCCCATACCTATGCCAATGCAGGTGTTTACCAGGTTACCCTGACAGTTAAAAATTCGAATTTCTGCAGTCACGATACTACGCTGCAGGTTTCGATCTATCCGCTTCCTTCTGCTTCTTACCTGACGGATGCACCGCTTTGTCACAGTATGCCGGTCACCTTCACCAATACCTCGACGACCCAGCACGGCCAGGTCATACAATGGATATGGGATTTTGGCGACGGAACTACCTCCACGATCCTCTTTCCGGCCAATCCGAATGTCACCCATACCTTTTCAGGAACCTCGTTACAGCACCTGGTGCGGCTTACCATTAAAACCAGCGACAGCTGTTCCTCCTTTGTAGAGCACCTGATCAGCAGTGTTTCCGGACCGCTTGCCAGCTTTGACTTTTCAACAGCGCTATGCCCGGGTGTAAACGTACAGTTTACCGATCTGAGCCAGCAAAACGGCGGGGGGCCGATTACTTTCTGGCACTGGAACTTCAGTGATGCACTTTCGGGATCATCAAACAATTCAACCCTGCAGAACCCGGTTCATGATTTTTCGGGCCAGGGGTCGTATAATGTGAAAATGGTCATCGGCAACGCCGGCAACTGCAAGGATTCGCTTGTGAAACAGGTGATCATCGGCGCCCTGCCCTTATCGGCCTTCACTTTTGATACCGTTTGCCTGGGCTCGGTAACCCATTTCACCGACCAGTCGACCACCAGCCCGGGAACCCTGCTTACCTGGGACTGGGACTTCGGCGATGGGCAGCCACACGTAAACACGGCCAATGCGCTTCATCTCTATACCGCGCCGGGCCCCTTCACCGTGATACTTACTGTGATGAACTCCGGCTATTGCGTTGGTTCGATATCCCACCTGGTTCATGTCAACCCGGCTCCGCTGGCCTTGTTCTCCAACAGTACGATAAATTGCACCGGGTCGTCGGTGTCGTTTGTCGACCAGAGCACCACTACACATGGCTACATTTTGCAGTGGCACTGGAACTTTGGCGATGGTCACGACACCCTGATTCATTTTCCGGGGATGTCGCCCGTATATCATACCTACGCAACAGGTGGCGTGTACAATGCAACCCTGACGGTGAAAACCTCCGACAGCTGTTCCACAACCGTGTCCAACATCATTACGGTATATAACAAACCAATGGCCAACTTCTCCTTCTCGGCTGCAAATTGCCAGATGGCACCTGTACAGTTTACCGACCTGTCGCAAACAAACGGCAGCGGCATCATCAACACATGGAGCTGGGATTTTGGCGATCCGGGATCGGGGGTGAACAACCAGTCAACACTGCAAAATCCTGTCCATTCGTTCCAGAATTCAGGACCCTATACGGTTCACCTGACCATTAAAAATGGATACCAGTGTACCGATACCATCAGCAAGTCACTCACCATCAGCGCCAACCCTGTGGCTGCCTTTACAGCCGATACAGTTTGCAAGGGAACCCTGACCCATTTCAGCGATGCGTCGGCCACCACCTCGGGTACCATTACCAACTGGCTGTGGGATTTTGGAGATGGTTCAGCTCCGGGTACAACCCAGAATCCAGACCATCTATATACCGCTTCCGGCACCTATACCGTTTTACTGACGGTACATACCAGCTTTGGCTGTCAGCACTCCACCACGCAACAGGTGGTGGTGAAGGTGATTCCTACGGCGATGTTCATCTCTGCCGATCATTGTGTCGGGGGTGTTACCCATTTTACCGATCAATCCACAACGCCTGCCGGCGGGATATCAGCCTGGACCTGGTCTTTCGGCGACGGATCAGGGGCCATCTCACAGAATCCAACGCACGTTTATGCCAGCGCGGGAACCTATAATGTCAAGCTGGTTGTGACCAATACTGCAGGTTGTACCGACTCGGTCACCATCCCCCTGACGATCCTGCAGCGCCCGACGGCCGCATTCAGCTATTTCAGCCCCAACTGCCCGGCCGGGAAAGTCACCTTTACCGATCATTCGACTCCTTCCGGGTCGCCGGTCAACAGCTGGAAATGGATCCTGACACCGACCGTGTTCTCAACAGATCCCAATCCAACCTATACCTACACGCCGACCAATGCGACCTATCCTGTCACGCTGATTGTCCGCGACCAGAACGGCTGTTATGATACCATCGATTCGACGGTGTTTGTCAGGCCGGGATTCTCCTTCACCTTCCATTCCGATTCGAGCTGCCTGGGAAATCCGACCCATTTTCAACCGGTCAACCAGGCCGCAGGAGATACGCTGCACGATCTTCACTGGAACTTCGGAGAGGCCTCTTCGGGCATCAACAACACCTCCACGCTGTATGACCCGGTTCATACCTATGCCAATGCGGGTTCCTATATCGTGAAACTGTTGGCCTACAATGCCGATAACTGTTCCGACAGTATCTACAAAGAGGTAGTGGTACACCCGTTGCCGATCGTATCCTATACCAACAACCAGGGAGCCCATTGCGACACCCTCATCACCTTTACCAACCATTCGGTGGGTAACGGCGCGGCGCTCGACAGCCTTGTCTGGAAATTCGGCGATGGTTCAGATAGCACCTTTGTCCCGGGGATCCCGACCGTGATTCACCATCGTTACCCCGGGTTTGGCGTATTCCATGTATCCGTGACGGCTTATAACCACCATGGATGCCAGCAAACCGACTCTTCGCTGGTGAACGTCGCCTGTATCTCGGCATCGGTGATCAACCGCGATACCGTACTGTGCCAGCGCACCAGGATGTACTTCGCCGACAGCTCCCATCCCGTTAACCTCATCAAATCATGGCAATGGTTTTTCGGCGATACGAAGGATACCGCCTATACCAAACACTGCAACGGGCTTTACCATACTTACCCATCGGCCGGAACCTATACGGTTTCACTGGTCGTAACGGCCCAAAGCAACGGATCGGTTGTCAGGGATACCTCAAGGCTACAGGTGGTGGTCCGACCGGGCCCGCTATCCGATTTTAGTGTAGCTGCTGTTTGTGCCGGTGATACATCGCGGTTTATCAACCTTTCCGACAGCGGTGTTGTCCATATCTCTTCTACCCGCTGGAACTTTGGCGATATCCCTTCCGGTGTAAACGACACGACCTCGCTGCTGAACCCCGAACATTATTTCCTGTTGCCCGGCAAGCACAAGGTCAGGCTCGTGTCGCGTAACGATTTCGGCTGCTCCGATACAGTGACCAGGATGGCCGTTGTTCATACGCTGCCAAAGGCCACCTTTACCACCTCAACACCCTGTGCCCGTTATGATATCAGTTTCCAGGATAAAACGGTCAGGGGCGACACCACCGTGGCCAGCTGGTGGTGGGTGATGGGTAATCCGCTGACGCCATACGATACCCTGTTTACGAAAAATGTAACCTACCGGATTGACTCCGTTGGCACCTACCAGGTTTATTTAAAGGTGAAGGACAACTATGGCTGTACCGACACGGTTTACAAGCCTGTCACCATACAGCCTTCACCACTGGCGGCCTTTACCATCACCGAAAATTATGATGGCAGGATCGGGATGATCCAGCTGAATAACCAGTCGTCGGCCGATGCAAAGGCCTTCAAATGGACCTTCGGGAACGGGAAGACCTCTGCCGAGATGAATCCTACAGCCACCTATACCACCGACAACACGGTTTACCGGATTGAACTGGTTACCTGGAATACCGGTTTGTGCTACGATACGACCTACCTGGATTATGAATTCTTTTTTGACAACCTCTTTGTACCCAACGCCTTCGCGCCTACAAGCCTGATTTCGTCCGGGAATGCACTGGAGATCAGGGAATTTATGCCGAAGGGGTTGAACCTGAAGGATTATCACCTGATGATCTTTGATAAGTGGGGCCATATGGTATTTGAATCCAGTAAACTTGATTGTGCGGATGGGGTCAGCACCAACTGTAAGGGAAGTCCTGTCGAAGGATGGGATGGCACCTTTAATGGTGAGCTGTTGCCGCAGGATGTTTACATGTGGAAGATCAGTGCCACCTTCCGGAATGGAAGGGTATGGGAAGGCTCGGATAACGGAAAAGGTACTGGTACCACAATGGGAACCGTAACATTAATCAGGTAAATAAAGTTGTACGGTTATGAAAAGGTTAAAATTTATATCCCCCTTCCTATTGATGGTTGTTATTGCATCAGGGCTCTTTGGCCAGGATGCCAACTACACCCAGTTCCTGAATTCGCCGCTCTATTATAACCCGGCCTATACCGGGTTATATACCGGTTTGCACGCCCGGTTCTCCTTCCGCGACCAGTGGCCGACCCTGCCGTACGATTTCAAGGCCTACCATTTCAGCACCGATATCGGCGACCGGAACCTCCCGGGGGCCGGCGGCCTGGGTCTCTCCATCAACACCGACAATGACGGGCTGGGGTTCATCAGGAATCTGAATGTGGGATTGTCGATGGCCGTAAGGATCCATTTCTCGGCGATGGCGGTAGGCCAGCTTGGAATACGAGCCTCCTGGATGCAGAAGAGCATCCGCTGGGATGACTTTGTATTTTCAGATGCCCTGAGTGAAAAATATGGCAACATCTACCAGACAGGTTTTGTTCAGCCCGACCGGAATGTGCTGAACCTGCCCGATTTCGGCACCGGTGGCATCGTACAGTTCTCCAATGAACCGGGAAGCCTCTCGGGAACGGTCGGACTGGCGGTGGATCACCTTTTTGAGCCGGACCAGTCGTTTTTGCAGACTGCCAAATCGCCCCTGCCCCGCAAATGGGTTGCCCACGCCGATATGATCTTCGCGGTGGGCAGTACCTCAGGTTTCAATGTGATGGAGGAGGATGCCCTGAAGATCAACCCCGGGGTCATCTACCAGAACCAGGGCAACCTGAACTCCTTCCAGGCTGGGATGAACCTCACAAAATTCGGAGTCTACGTGGGTTTGTGGTATAAGGGGGCCTTCGGCACCTATTCAAACGGTGCCATGGCCCTGATGGCTGGTTACCGCTATGTCTTCGCGGAAAGTATGAGCCTGAAGTTTACCTACAGCTATGACATGCAACTCACCGGCGCCCTGCAGGGTACCGGCGGGGCGCACGAAGTAAGTCTCGTACTCGACTTTGGCAATATCAGCCTTTTCGGCGGCGGAGGCCATTCCGCTCCCCGCGGCAAGGGGGCCTATGATTCGAGGCTGGAGTGTTCGCCGTTTTAAGGGATAATTATTACACATAAGCCGCCTAATTGCATACCTGACTTTCAGGATAACATTACCTGATCATCGAGTTGCCTGATATTGATATACAACATGCGGATCTGTTAAAGCTGATCAACATACCAATCTAACTCTTTTCGGGCCATACAGAAGTCGTCGGCAGCAGCATATAATACCACTGCACTGCCAGGTGCCCGCTTGGATTTTTCCCAGTAATACCCGGCTGGTAAAAACAACAATCAATAGACAAGAATGTATTCCTTTGCACAGAAGGGAAGCCGGTCCGATGGATTCATATTATGAAAGTATAAGGTGAATATGGATGATATAGTGATATACTTTTATAGTTTAATTATTATTATCCGGGTAACTAATCAGTAGGTTGAAAAATTAACGTTATTAACAATTTTCCAGGTAATTATCTGCATTTATTTGGTGGCGTTTAAAAATCTCATTGATACTGACAAATATTATTTTCGCCGTTGATAAATAAGCGATTACGTTCTTTGAAATAATGGGATTACGGGTGTATTTTTGTTCAAAACCTGAATGTGAAAACTCCTGAACAACTCATCATCGAAGGCCAGAAGCAAATCATCGAATTGCTGATGGAAGAAAACAGGCAACTGAAGTTGAGGCTGCAGGTTGTTGAACAACAGTTGACAAAACTTCTTACCCGGAAAGACAGTCATAACAGTTCGATTCCACCATCCAAAGATGAGAACCGCCCAAACAAAACAAACAGTTTGCGGGAGAAATCGGGTAAAAAGGTTGGCGGCCAGCCTGGGCATGAAGGTAACACTCTTAAGATGACGGCAAATCCGGATGAAATAATCGATCATCTTTCTTGTTTTTGTCCACGCTGTGGTACTGACGTGCGTGAAATGCCTGTTGAGGTGTCGGACACCAGGCAGGTATTTGACATCCCGGTCATCAAACAGATTGTGACAGAACACCGGGTTTATCGTCACCAGTGTACTTGTGGGCATGTGTTCGAGAGCGATTTTCCTCAAGGTGTGGATTGGTCGGTAAGCTATGGGAAAAACATTGAGAGCCTTGTTGGCTATCTTAATGTTCGACAGTATCTGCCGTTTAAACGTCTTGAGGAAATGATGCATGACGTTTTTGGGGTATTGATTAGTGAAGGTGGATTGCACTCTCTGCTCAATCGTCTTTCTGGCAAAGGGGTTGATGCTTACGAGATGATCCGTCAGACAGTGCTGAACAGTTCGGTCATCGGCACCGATGAAACCGGAATGAAGATCAATGGGAAGAAAAACTGGTTCTGGACCTGGCAAAGCAAAATGGCTACATTTATTGCTGCTTCGGCAAACAGAGGTTCCGAAACCATTGAGAAGCATGTTAACGGAATATCTGCAAAAGCGGTTTTGGTCCATGACTGCTGGAGGGCTCATTTTAAGACTCCGGTCGGAAGACACCAAGTGTGCACAGTGCATTTGATCCGCGAACTCAAATACCTGGAAGAACTTTACAAAGTTGCCTGGCCGGTGAGGTTCCGCATTATGTTGATCGAAGCGGATTTGCTGAAAAAACGACTTTCCCCTGCCGATTATCTGTATCCTGATCATGGTCGAAGCCTCTTGGAAAAAGAGCTGGATGCACTGCTTCAAGACCAGATTGATCCGAAGCACAAACAGTTGATCTCCTTTCAAAAACGTATGGTTCGATATAAAAATCATTTGTTTACGTTTCTTTATGATCCCGTAGTCCCATCTCATAATAATGACTCAGAAAAGGCAATCCGTAATGTCAAGGTGAAACAAAAAGTCTCCGGCCAGTTCAAGACCATGTTTGCCGCCGAAAACTTTGCCATCCTGAGATCCATTATCGAAACAGCCATCAAAAACGACCAAGATGTGCTGCAAGCCCTGAATGTAATCGCGCATTATAAAAAGGACTGATTAGTTACGAAATCCTTAATTGTTATGTGTGATTAAAATATTTGTTAAGGAAGGTGTTCATTAATTTCGTGCGTGTTCTTTGTTGAATAGAGGGGTGAAAGCTAACCAATGAATTGGTTATCACGTATTTTTCCCAGAGCCGGCAATTAACGGAGGGTCAAATTCTAATCTGCGTGTTAACAGTTTGAGGAGAAACCTTGCGGTTGCAGCTCAAAGAAACAGACACTCAGACATGAATCAAGTTTTTACCAGGTGATTCTTGCCGGCTTTAGAAACGGACACGATCTACTGAAGGATAATGAAAAAGTACCACACATAACGAGCCGTCAGCCTGCCATGCGGGCTTCCTCAGAAAGCCAGTTAGGATGTGGCCGGTCAGTTTTTGTGGTAAAGAAACGGATCAACAAGTAAACCGCACGGCGGCTACCGGCGGGCACGTTAGGCAACATTTATACTCCTATTATTCATAGTAAATGATTTTACTTTTTACTGAATTTAGAAATATTATATACTCTTTAATTTTACTCACGTAATTATTGTTTGAATTTCAATTAAATAACTATGAAAAGGTCACTAATTCTACTCTTTATTATGCTGTCACTGAACCAACTTATGGCACAGGACTGGGTTATTATTAATTCAAACGCCGGCGATTGTTCGTTCGCGAATGCATGGTTCCGGTCGCCCGACACAGCCGTGCTGATAGCCGGGTTTAAAATTTATCGCACAACCAACGGTTGTAAGACCTTCACCAATGTGTTCACCCATCAGGACTTCGGCGGCGCATTAAGCCCCTTGTCATTCCCATCTTCCAGGGTGGGATATACGGGAGGCGCCACCTCATCGGGAGCCTACATAACCAAAACGACTGATGGCGGCATCACGTGGGCAGATCTGCCGTCGCCGGGCGGGTTTGCCCTGATGGGCATATGGTTTTTAGACGAGACAACCGGTATCCTGGCCGGCGACAATACGATCATGAAAACGGTGGATGGCGGTACAACCTGGTCAGATGTGCGGAATGGACAAAATCTTCCGTGGCTTTTCTCCGTCTGTTTTGCAGATCAGGAAACAGGTTACATCGGCGGCGACAATGGATGCATCCTGAAAACCACGAACGGGGGAAACTCCTGGCTCAAGGTTCATACAAGTGTGACAACCCGTCAGTGGTTAATGACAATTTGCTCACCTGACCCCAACACTGTCTATGCTGCAGGATACACTGCCTATGATAGCGCCTGTATTGTGAAGACGGTGAACGGGGGATTCAGCTGGACCACCCTGCGGGCTCCCACGAAATTCGCGATCAACAGAATTTTTTTTACGGATGCCCTGACCGGACATGCTGCCTGTGATTCCGGAATCGTTTTGAAAACCATCGATGGCGGGATCAGTTGGACCACCGAACATCTCTGGAAGTACAGCGTACTTTCAAGCATAAGCTTCCTGAACGATACCATCGGTTTCGTGGTCGGCACCAAGGGCGTCGTTTACAAGACCATCAATGGAGGAGGCCCCGGGCACAGCAGCTCTGTGCAAAACCATCCCGAAGAATTTTCGATATCGCCCAATCCGGTGACAGACTTTATCCGGGTCTCGTGTCAAACCATAACCCCTGAAACGTGGTTGACGATCTACAGCCATGATGGCCGTATAATCCTGGAATCCAAAATCTCAACCAAAGTTTCCGGGTTTAATCTGAGTTCATTCCCCGACGGGCTTTATGTTGCAGTCCTGAAAACGTCAGGTGGCAAGATTGTCAGGAAATTTCTAAAAACAAACTGATCCGTTACATACTAATTTATGGCATCATGAGTCATAAAAAAATAATATCTAAGGATTACTTCTATAGAGGAACTCTTCTAAAAATAAATTTTATAACGTTGCCTAACGAGCTTGCACCCGCCACAAAATAAGCGTTAATGAGGCTTATCAAAGGTTTACCTTTGGGGCGGTTGCAAGCAAGGCGTTATGCCACATTAAAAATTTACAGAAACCTATTGTCTTTTCAAAAAACATGCTTATCTTTGGCGTTAGTATCGTAATCCATTATCATGATAAAATCCTTTAACTCTAAAGAAACTGAAAAAATTTGGGTAGGGACCAGGTCTATAAAGCTACCTTATGAAATACAAGACATTTCAAGGAGAAAGTTGAGGATGCTTAACAATTCCATTAGTTTTAAAGATCTTTCACTTCCTCCCTCTAATCGCCTTGAAAAACTTCAAGGTAATCTTAAGGAGTTTCACAGTATCAGAATTAACGATCAATGGAGAATAATTTTCAAATGGGAAAATGGTCATGCACATAATGTTGATATAATTGATTATCATTAATATAAATAAAAATGTATAAGCTTAGAAACACACACCCTGGTGAGATTCTACAGGAGGAATTTCTCATCCCTATGGGCATAACAGCATATCGGTTGTCATTAGAAATTGGCATCCCTCAAACACGAATAAGTGAAATCACCAAAGGGAACAGAAGAATCACAGCTGACACAGCCATCAGATTAAGTAACTATTTCGGCAATTCTGCTAAGTTTTGGCTTGGCCTTCAAAATGATTATGATATTGAAGAGGAAATGAATAAGAAAAGTAGGGAATTTAAAGCTATCAAAAAGCATAAAATCAACGCGGCATAACGAACCGTCTACCGCAAAAATGTTAAGTTTATCCTGCTTAGAATGAAAATCCCTTTTCTGCGGCAGCCGGTAAGGCGTTAGCCTCAATTGATAATAATCGCAACTACACATTAAATTGTTAATATTTTTGATTATTTATGACTTGTTTATCTACTCTAAACCAAAGAAGAACACGTAGGATATTTCTATATACTTTACTATCGGTATTCATATTCATGGTAGTAATTTTTCACTTTAATTCGAAAATATTTGGATACAAGGATTTTATGCCAACAAATTCTAATAAACCAAAAATATTTCAAGATTCTATTAAACCTGATCAATTCATTAAAAGTACAACATTTTTCTCTTATGCCTGATTTAGCTACCTTCACCGTTCCTTTCAGTTAACACCCAATGGATGCAGATTTTGACATCAGGTACACCGATCGCCCCATCACACCATTTGGAGGTCTTACAACCGTTAAGAACTTCTATCAGAACAGCGGCCTTCAGGATGTGATCTCTTCCCTGCCTTTGCCTCAGCCGGGCTCTAACAGGGGATATAATCCCGTTGATATCATTGAGGGTTTTCTGGTTAGTGTCATTCTTGGCGCTCGCCGGCTGGCCCATGCTGGACTGCTCAGACACGACAAAGTAGTCAGTGAGATGTTTGGCTGGTCTAAAGGAATGGCAAGCGAAAGCACGTTCAGTCGGTTTTTTAAAAAGTTTGATGTTGAGTTAAACGATGAGGTTTTTGTTGAACTTAACCGCTGGTGGTTTACCAAACTCAAGGTAAAATACCACACGGTGGATATCGATTCTACTGTCATTACCCGCTACGGCAATCAGGAAGGGGTTGAAGTGGGCTATAATCCCAGAAAGCCAGGCCGTGGTTCTCATCATCCTTTAATCGCTTTTGCTGCTGAAGCCAGAATGGTTATCCAGTCGTGGATGCGTACAGGCGACAGCGTAAGTAGTACAGACATCGAAGAGTTCTTAGCGGTATTGCTGAAAACCCTGAACAAATCGAAAATAGGATTGGTTAGAGCGGATAGCGGCTTCTTTAGTGAAACAACCCTGAACATTCTTGAAGAAAACGAACTAAAGTATATCATCGCGGCAAAGATGTATTCGGGACTGGTACAGGAGATCTTCGAGGCTGACAACTGGGTTCCGTATTCCGATGGTGTAGACATATGCTCAATTGAGTGCAGGTTAACGGGCTGGAATTATGCCCGCAGAATTGTGGTTGTCCGAAAGAGCAAAGACAAACATCAACGCAGCGGCGGCAAGTCTTTGTTTGCAGAATACGATGAGTTTTCCAACTATCTCTATTCGGCCTTCGTAACGAATCTCGAACTTGCTGATCGTCTGATATGGGATCTTTACCGACACAGAGCTGAAGCAGAGACGCAAATCAGGGAACTGAAAGAAAGCTATGGGCTCGATGGCTTTTGTTGTGAAGATTTTGGAGCCACGGAGGCTGCTTTTCGCTGGGTTTGCGTTGCCTATAACCTGATGAGCCTGTATAAGATAGCACTGATCAACTCCAAGCATGACCCAACGTTGGCAACCTTGAAGTTCCAATGCATTGCAATAGCGAGTTACCTTGTCAGACATAGCAGAAAAACAACTTTAGTGATGTCTGTGAACGATCGACGAAGGGCCTTTTTTGATGGATTGTTTCAAAAAATCGAAAATATCACCCCCAAGTCGAAGTTTTTGTTGAAGAAAAAGTTTCTAATGAATTAATCAGGTTAAAGACAATTTAACAACATATTTATCTAAAAGAAATTAT
>Ga0118677_10001613_pt1 | contig 47358 bp, 42 predicted proteins | sample AliMusrvi5mmetaG_FD_86154 | JGI IMG/M metagenome (GOLD analysis project Ga0118677, IMG submission 86154) | reverse complement strand
ATATCGGTTTACCCGATAGCTTTGTAGAACAAGGCACACGCGAAGAATTGCTAGCAATTTGTGGCTTAGATGCACCTAGTATCTTGACGCGGGTTGAAGCTTTTTGTGCGTAAGTGGTTGTGTAACTGAATAATTTAACCTAGCTTGGACTGCTTCTTCTGCAAGCTAAGCTAGGGTTTCATCGTTAGATATAAAATTTAGAGCTTTATTTATCCTCCATCCCTGTATCCTCCTTTTGAATAAGGGGCGTAGATGATATTCAACTCAAACGTCACTTTTCTGTTAATTCTGAGTCTCTCAAGGAGCGTCTTGTTGGTCTGGGTGACCGCCTTATATCTTGTAGTGAACTCCTGTAGCCGATTTTGAGGCATCATGAGAGATCCAATGTGCATTTCTGACTGCTCAATGACTATGGTAGATGCCTAAATAGGTCGTTTTCACCTAGCCCATTTTTCCATCTGGGGTTTTCTATGATCCTTGCGAGGTGCTGGTGAGTCACCGACAGACCTCAAATGATCCCATAGTCGTTCAAGAAGTCGGATAATAGCTAGAAGGCTGCTCTTGATAGCTCTAGTGTGCATCTTGCCACTTTGCCGAAGGGTTATATAGGGCTGAGTGTGGTGGTCAAGTAGTTTGGCTAGCAGTTTTATCGCATTTAGGTAACATAGATAAAAATTATAACATTAGCGTGTCTATAAAGCCTTCATCCACAGAGTTATCCATAGGTTTTGGTGATAACTTAGTTCGGCGAGTAGATTCAAATACGCTGGTATTTCTAGGAGCAATAAATAGCGTTAATCATAGAGTAGGTGGGAGATTGAGTGCAATATTTAGGTCATGGATTTGCTTTGCACTCTTTCCTTAGTAAATAGTGGGCCTGCAGAATTAGGTTGGGTGCGAATTTAGCATCCCAACCGATATTAGGTTTTAGGCATTATTTAGATTCTGGATAACTACTAAATACAGCCATTTTTTGATCTTTATCAAAACTTACTACTTCATAAGCATTTTTATGCTCACCCATTTCCATGCCGGGTGATCCGTTTACCATGCCAGGAACGGCTAGGCCGATTACTTTAGGTTTAGATTTTAGTAGTTTCATGATGTCGTTAGCGGGCACATGTCCTTCAATGACATAGTCACCGACTAAGGCGGTATGACAAGAGGCTAATTTATCGGTAATACCCTGTTTTTGTTTAATGGGTAGTACGTCTTCCATTGCCATGTCTTTAACATTAAAGTTATTGGCTTTTAAATGCTCTAGCCATTTGCCACAACAACTACAACTCGCACTTCTATAAACAGTAATGTCTACCGGTTTAGGTGGTTCGGCTCTTGCGGTGGTACTAAATAAGGCAATAACGAGAACAGATTTTAATAAGTTCATAATGACCTCCTGAATGCTTAGCGGTGATAGGCTGGACTAAATTCATGTACGGCATCTACCATGGCTTTAACATGATCTGGATTAATGTCCGGTAAAATGCCATGTCCTAAGTTAAATACATGGCCTGAGCCATTGCCGTATTTATGCAAAATACTTTTAACCTTGTCAACAATGATTTCTGGTTGCGCATAGAGAGAAACTGGATCCATATTGCCTTGCAACGCGACTTTATCGCCGACTCTGGCTCTAGCTTTTGCTATGTCAGTTTGCCAATCTAGCCCTAAGGCATCGTAACCGCTATCAGCCATTGCTTCTAACCATAGTCCACCACCTTTGGTAAATAAGATAGTGGGGATTTGTTGTCCGGTGACATCAGTTTTAAGCAAAGATCGAACTTGTTTGGCGTAATATAATGAGAATTCAATGTAATCCTCAGAGCTCAACATGCCGCCCCAGGTATCAAATAACATGACCGCTTGAGCGCCAGCTTCAATTTGTGCATTTAAATAATTGGCGACAGATAATGCTAGTTTATCTAGCATTTCATGCATTAGTTTAGGTTGCTCATACATTAAACCTTTCACTTTTTGAAAGCTTTTACTACTGCCGCCTTCAACCATATACGTGGCCAAAGTCCAAGGGCTACCCGAAAAGCCAATTAAGGGTACACTACCTTGTAAGGTTTTTTTAATCAAGCGCACTGCATCAACAACATAACGTAAATCAGTATCGGGGTCAGGAATTGGTAGTTTCTTTATGTCGGCAGCGCTAACGATAGGATACTTAAATTTAGGACCTTCACCTTCTGTAAAGTAAAGACCTAAGCCCATAGCATCCGGGATCGTTAAGATATCTGAGAACAAAATAGCAGCATCAAAATCAAAGCGTCGTAAAGGCTGCAAGGTGACTTCACATGCTAACTCAGGATTAGTGCACAAATTTAAAAAACTACCGGCTTGCTCTCTGATTTTTCGGTATTCTGGTAAATACCGTCCAGCTTGACGCATCATCCATACGGGCGTGCGATCAATGGGTTGTTTTAATAGTGCTTTGATAAAGATGTCGTTTTTTAATACTGTCATGAGTTGGCTGGTAAAGTTGTGTGAATGGATCCATGCTAAGTATGGCTTATTGTGCAGAGCACTATTTCTTTATAACCCCTAGGTCGATAAAATAGGATTTATTAAGGGTTGTATCGAGTTCTTCTGTTACAGCTATGCGCTTAATATTATAGTTGGAATGGCTTAGCCACTGCGTACCAAGTGCTAAATCTATTAATACGATGACAGCAATGATAAGTAACTTTAGTGCTTTAGTATTATTTTTGTCATCATCATTTCCTGGGAATTTGGCAGCAATCCGTCCTGGAATGCCCTGGGTCTCTTGATAAACAGTTGAAATTAAGTCATCGTTAATATCATTAACTGTGAGTTCTGATTGTGGAGTAGTGGCAATTAGATACAAAAATTCAGTGCATTCAAGCTCAGATAAGGGGGGGATTTCAATTATGCTTGCTTCATTGATAGTGGTGTCTGTGTTGTTTTTTAGTTCTAGTTCATGGTGAGTTAAAACTAAAATAACGCGTAATGCAGAATATTGCTTAGCAAGCCTTATAATTTGATTAATAAGACCTGGTATTAGAAAACCAGCGTCATCAATCATTAAAATAAGTTTTTTATGTTGGCGATTAAGCTGCTGAAATAGAGCTGAAAAGTTTGGGCTTTGTTTGTTAGTTAAGCTTGGGTTGATGGCTTGCATAATAGACTGCTGCAACTTTTCGAAACTTAAGTCGGCTGGGTTTGTTATGTTGCAATAACGCCAATTAGCCATAGTTTTTTCTTGTAATACCTTTAGTAGCATTGATTTCCCAATGCCTTCAGGGCCACAAATCACCAGTGGCTGATGGCTATGATTTAGCAGGTGCTTAAGTAATTCGAGTTTTTTAGTTCTATCTTCACTGATCAGTCTGGTAAAAGTATAGTTTTTATGACTTATAACGGACTGATTTATATGATACGAATAGGTATCATCTGCCATAGGACTTAAGAGTTTGCTCTAATAATAAGGTATCGATACCGACAGGTAAGGTAGCAACTCCAATTTTTGTTAATAAAATCAACCTAATCTTTCCATCAATATTTTTTTTATCAACAGCCATAAGATCTATAAAACGATCACTATCGAGTTGTTCAGGTGGAGTAACGGGCAAATTCGCTTTTTTGAATAAGGCGATGATTCGCTCTACATCGGCATCAGTAAGCCAGCCCTTTCTTCTGGAAAGATCTGCTGCTTGGCAAGTACCAATGGCCACCGCTTCGCCGTGAAGGTAGATGCCGTAGCCTGCTCCTGTTTCAATGGCGTGACCAAAAGTATGGCCTAAATTGAGTGTGGCTCTAATGCCGGCTTCCGTTTCATCTTCAACGACAATTTCGGCTTTATTAATACACGATCTTTCAATGGCGAAAGCTAATGCTTCCTTATCTCTAGCTAATAATAGCTCGATGTTTTGTTCTAGCCATTCAAAAAACTTAATATCTCTAATAAGACCATATTTAATAACTTCAGCTAAACCTGCAGATAGCTGTCGATCGTTTAAGGTGTTAAGTACATCAGCATCTGCGATAACACATTGTGGCTGATAAAAAGCACCGATCATATTTTTACCCAAAGGATGATTAACGCCAGTTTTACCCCCGACTGAAGAATCAACTTGAGCTAAAAGGGTAGTGGGTATCTGTAAAAAAGCGATGCCACGTTGATAACAGGCTGCAGAGAAACCACCCATATCACCAATAACTCCACCGCCTAAAGCGATCAATGTGGCGTTACGGCTAAATTTACAGCTTAGCAATTTATCAAATATTTGCGAGACATAGTCTAAGGTTTTGAACTGCTCACCATCAGGTAATATCAGTGTTTCGACTTTAAAGTCTCGTAAGTTATTTAGAACCTGATCTAAATACAAAGGCGCAATCGTAGCGTTGGTAATGACGATAACTTGTTTAGATTTAATATGCTGCGTATAAAGTTGAGCTTGGTTTAGTAAGCCGGAGCCTATATAAATAGGATAACTTCGGTCACCAAGCGCTACCTGTAATGTTTTCATCAATATTATCTATTAGCTGATTTATATTCTTCTAAGATCATACTGACCACAGTTTTACTTTGTAATGTGCCGGTATCAATTATGAAGTCAGCGCATGACAAATAAAGATGCTCACGCTCTGTGAATAAAGTTTCTATACGTTCTCTGGGGTTTTCAGTTTTCAATAAAGGTCGCTGAGTATCTCTACGTGTACGTTCCAATATGCGTTCTACAGAGCATTGTAAATAAACTATAAATCCATTTTCTTTTAATAACCGACGATTTTCGTCACGTAAAACAGCGCCGCCACCCGTGGCCATTACTATACCTTCTAGCTTGGTTAGTTGCTGTATCATTTTTTGTTCACGATCCCTGAACCCTTCTTCTCCTTCAAATTCAAAAATAGTTGGAATGTCTACGCCAGTGCTTTCTTCAATGGCTTTGTCACTGTCATAAAATGGCACTGTCAGTGATTTTGCCAATTGGCGACCTATCGTGGTTTTTCCTGCACCCATAAGGCCAACTAAATATATATTCTCTGATCTTGTCATCAAAATACCGTGCTGGTCTAAAATTCCCCGTTTAGGGCATTATTAAAATGTAATAGTTCTGTCTAGAACTATCGTTTTAGTTAATCTATCCATTGTTGATGAGTTCAATATAGTCGAACGAATTATCACACAGTGAAATCACATCTCGATTGAAACAATTAAGATTAAACCTTAAAAGCACACGATTATCCTCTTTTTTGAGCCAAGTAGAAACCATCAATTAGTTTCTACATTATTTTTAATGATTTTTGGAGTGATAAAGATTAACAATTCTGTATTAATCTTATTGATCGTTGAATTTGTAAATAGAAAGCCAATGCCTGGCAAGTCAGCGAAAAATGGGATTTTATTTTTACCAGAGGTATTTTGGTTTTCATAGACTCCACCTAATACGACAGTTTCTCCATCCTCGACCAATACTGAAGTTTTTACTTGTCTAGTATCAATGCCAGGGTTCCCTGATATTGGGTTGGTGATGGTGTTTTGAGAATCTTTTTTAACGAGTAAATTCATAATCACAGATCCGTTGGGTGTGATTTGTGGCGTAACGTCAAGTTCGAGTACAGCGGGTGTATAGGTTGTTGTGGGAGGACTACCTAAAGCGGCAGGTGTGGTTACTGGAATTTCGACTCCCTGCATCATTGCTGCAGTACAGCGATCCATAGTCATTACTCGTGGATTAGATAATAATTCTGCTTTTCCCTCTGCTTGCAATGCCTGAAGTTCAAGGTTTAATACGTAATCTGCACCGCTCGCTAGTGTCATACCTAGTGCGCCGGGAGGACTGCCAGCTATGGCAGCAGCCCCTAAATCTACCAGTAAATTATTATTGGCCGCTGTTGAGCCGGTGGTTGGCGAAATTGATGTTAGAGTGCCTCCAATTGCAAATGGATTGATTTTTGTTTTAGCCGCACCAAACTTCACACCTAAGCTTTGTGTGAAATTAGTGCTGGCAATAGCCACTCGAGCTTCAATCATTACTTGACGCACAGGAATATCAAGCTTGTGAATAAGATTTTTTATATCTTCTAAGCGCTTCAGAGTTTCTCGGACAATCAAGGTATTGGTTCTGGTATCGACTACGGTAGAACCACGAGACGAAAGAAAACCAAAGCCTGAGTTTTTTTCTTGAGAGCTAGTGCCTGTTTGCCCTATAGAGCCAGGTTGTATCATGGCGCCTTGGTTTATGATTCCCATGCCGCCCATTAATCCTGTCTGGCTCATTTGTCCGGCTGTTCCAGCTTGCGTAGCTAACTGAGGCGCTCCGCAGCTACCAAATATTCCTGTGTCATGGCCATTTAGCACGTTTCTAATATTTTCAGCTCTAGCATAATCGATTTTAATGTACTCCGTGATTAACGGGTCTATTTGTTCAACTATGGCGGCAGTTTCTTGTTGTTTTTTCTTATAATCTTTGATTTTATCGAGTGGTGAGATTAAGGTTACATTACCGCTTTCAAACTTGCCGAGCTCCTTGGTCATCATTATAAAATCTAGTGCTTCATCCCAGGGTATATCATCAAGCTTTAAGGTAATATTGCCGGTCACATCATCACCAGCGACTACGTTTTGTTTGGTGAATTCGGCAAGAATGGCAATTACACTACGAATTTCTATATCTTGAAAATTTAATGATAATCTGTCGCCAGTATATTTAACGCGTGATCGATCTAATGCTTCTTTTTCATCATGATTTAAAGGTCTAAATTCAATAGTTAATAAACCCTCTGATTGAAATAATGAGTAATCATAAAGGTCGTTTAAAGTGCTTACTATGATCTGTGTATTTTGATGGGTTGATAGCGTGTTTATAAACTTAATGGGAGTACCAAAATCAGAAACATCGAGTCTTTTTCTTAAGTTTTCTGGTAATTGAGTGTTGCTTAGGTTGATGATGACTTTACCCGCTACTACTTTAGAATTAGCTAAGGTATTTGGATTAGCTAAATAAACAAGCAAGCGACCTTCACCTTTATCGCCTCGTTTAAAATCAAAATTACTAATGCTTTGTTGCGGAATTGAGTCTGTTGCCTGAGGGTTTTTAGCTAGGGAGGGTGTTTTGGAAAAGAGGTTTGAGCGATCAGATCGGGCGCGATTTAAAGTGAGTAAAACTTTGTTGTCTATTATCTTAGTTTTAAAGGCTGTGGGTTCAAGAAGATTAACAACAATACGAACTTTGTTCGCTGTTTCTGCTACAACTAGGCTGGATGCAGGGCCTTGATTAATATCGTAGGTCTTTTTATCTAATATGCTTTTTACGTTGATAAAATCTAAAGCGATACGTGCGGGATTTTCAGTATGAAAAACTTTAGGTTTGATAGCAGTTCCAGTCAAATCTATTTGAATTTGTAATTGGTCGCCGCCGTGCATAGTAAAAGAGATATCAGAAATAGATAAGTTACTTGCGTTAACGGTAGTGCCTGTGGCAAATAATATAAGTAAACCTAATAGCTTATACACAAATGAAAATCCTATCGTATTAATCAACATAATATTGTTTTTCGTGGTTTTCATTGGTGATTACAAAAAATCATTCGAATAATTTCAATGATGTTTGCTGTTCTTTCCATGCTTCTGGTTTGTCAGGAACTATTTCCATGAGTTCTATTTTTCCGATGCTGATGTGTATTATATGCCCAAAATTTTTCCCCATATAATTGCCAATCTGAACGCGATGAATAGTGCCATCAGCCGCTTTTACCAAAGCCCATAAGATTGATTTCATCTTTAGTGTGCCAACCATTTTTAATTCCTCTAAGGGGAACGCTTCCAAATCTTCTTTGCGACGTGTTATGTCCGGTTGAATGCCGCCTGTTGTGGTAAATACTGCTAGCTTATTTTGAGGGGTTTTATCTATAGGTTTAAAAGGATCACGTAGACCTTCTGGATTAAATATGAAGGTTTCAACGATGTTGATTTCAGGTAATAATTCAATGGAATCTTTAGGTTGAGCTTTAACATTCAAAATGTAAGCATTTAAATCAGAGAAATCATTGCTGCCACAGGCTGTCAATAAAGCTAAACACAAACTATTTTTGATATGGAAAAATAACTTGTACCTGAAGCTCATTTTGTATCCCTTTTTTTATTAGTGCCATCCGTAGGAACAAAATAGTTACTTTCGTTATAAATCTTAATGACGGCACTCATTAACAAATCACCCTCCTTACGGTCAAGGCTAATGTTAATGTTGTGTACAGTGATAATTCTACGGAGTAATGCTAAGCCGCTAATAAACATGCCTAAATTTTCATAGCGCCCAACAACTTGAATCGATATGGGTAGTTCGGAATAAAAGTCATTATCAATAGGGATGTCAGGTTTGAATAATTTAAATTTTAGGCCACTAGTTAGCCCTGTTTGAGAGATCTCAGTCAATAAACTAGCTACTTCTTCTTTAGTAGGTAGTTGTAGAAACATTTCGTAAAGTGAAGCTTCAATTCCAGCTAACTGTTCCTGATTTTCTTTAAGATTAATGGCTGTTTTTTGTTTATTTTTAAATTCGATTTTAAAAGACTGCTCTTTTTGTTTTTCACGATCTAGGCTTGATAATTCGTCCAAGGTATCGTAAAAAAAGCCGATTGTTATAGTAGTGACTACTATCAACCCTAATATTGTTACCTTAACAACTGATGGCCAGTTGCCTGCTGTATTAAGATCCCAATTAATTTTTGATAGATTCATTAACAGTTCCAATCGCCGTAATATTCTTTTGTTTGCCTTGTAAGGCATGGAGATTAAAATCACTCAAAGATTCGGTGCCTATTTTGTTGTTAGGGGTTTTGTCGGGCAATTTAATGACTAATAGCGTAGGCTTCTGTAGCCACAAAGATGCTTCAATAGCTCTCATTAAGGCAGAGATTTGTGCGTTAGATTCCGATTTTCCTTCAAAGGTAAGCTCATGCCCAGATTGAGTCAGTTTGGTAAGAAAAACACCCTCTGGCATGATTTTAGAGATTTCATCAAGCAAATGTACTGCTTGATGACGACTTTCTTGTAGCTGTTCAATCAACTTGATTTTTGTTTGTAATTGTTTTTTCTTAGCTTCAATATCCTTAATTTCTACAATCTTTTTATCTAATAAGGTGATTTCGTTTTGCAGCAATTGGTTTCTCTGATTTTGATAGATTTTAAGTTGTTCAATGTAAGAATGAGCCAGAACAACACTTAATATTCCAATCAGAGCCACAAGCACTCCGGCATTAATAAAGTCTTTTTGCTTTTTTTTACGAAGATCTTCTCTCCAAGGTAATAAATTTATTTTTGTCATGCGTCAAAACCTCTCAATGCTAAGCCGCATGCAAGCATTAAAGAGGGGGCTTCTTGATATAAAAATTGGTCATTGATGTGATGAGACAGAGACATATTGATAAAAGGATTTGCAATATTAGTCGCTATGTTTAAATGATTCGCAATCACTAAATCTATATCCTGCATCGATGCACCGCCTCCTGATAGAATAATGCGATCAAGGCTTCTGTGAGGGTTAGAAGAGGAAAATGATTGTAAAGCGTGCTGAACTTTCAAAGCCAATGATTTTTGAAACGGATAAAGTATGGTTTCATTATAGTTATTAGGTAAACCACCTTGTTTTTTGGCTAGACTGGCATTTTCATAAGAAAGATTATAATGACGCTGAATTTCATCGGTTAATTGTTTGCAGCCAAAGTTTTGGCTGCCGGTATAGATAACATTGCCGTCAAATAAAATAGTCAATGAGGTTATTGTTGAGCCTATGTCGACGATCGCTATAGTCTGGGTATCGTTTGTGCCTGTAAAGGGAATAGATAATAATGAAAAAGCCTTTTTCATGGCATAGGGTTCTACATCGACAATAGTGGTGTTTAATCCAGCGAGTGACAATGCTTTTATCCGATCATCTACATTTTCTTTTCGAGAGGCGACCAGTAACACATCAACCAATTCTTCGTTATGTTTATTAATGCCTTGCACATCAAAATCGAAATAAAGATCATCTAACGAAAAGGGTAGGTATTGATCGGCTGTCATAATAAGCTCTTCTTCGATTTCATCATTCGTTAATGATGCGGGCAAGCTAATTATTTTCGACGTAATTGTCGATTCTGCAACGGCAATTACGGCTTGCTTTAATGATGTTCCAGATTCTTTTATAGCCTTTTTAATAGCATCGGCTATTTGAGTTGTCGAGACTTTTTTCTGGGTTGATAAATCTTGAGGTAAGCTAATTATCGAGACACGTTCTACGCGGTAACCATTGCTAATCCGAATTAATTCTAATAACTTAATGGACGATGAACTAATATCAATGCTTAGTGAGGCTTTTTTTGTTCGATTGAACCAACTCATGGCAGCCTCCTGAATAATGAAGATAAAATAGTAGTGATGTTGAGTTATAGCTTGATATTTTCGCTAAGAATAACTGTGTGGCTTATACTTAGCTGATAGATTAAAACTGAAATGGTTTATTTTTATTCTAACAGATAATATAATTATTCTTGGTTTATTCCTAATCTATTTTCATTGAGAAAATTTACTTATTAAATAAGGCTGTAAACCATTTAGTAATGAATGGTATTGTGCTTAATTTTTCAATAGGTTAATGATTAGACTGTCGCTCTAACTTCTTTAGTAAAGTATCGATACGTAAACAATGCACTGACCTACTAAGTAATTATAGGACATCATTATCTATATTTGATCCAAAGTAAGTAGTGAATGGAAATGATGTAAAAAATAGCGATAACTAGTACTTAATAAGTAATGACTAGTGCGCTGAATCTTTACTTAGTAGGGAATTTTAATACGATTAGCTCTGCTAAATTATTATGTGCATTGTGATTATGCCATTTTTTCTTTTATACTACTGTGACAAGTTACTAGCATGGATTTGAATCATTGACGCTAGACCGTTCTTAATATGAGCTGCAAGTAAGCTTACAGTAACGGTTACACTCTAAATAAATATTCAATATTATGTTGCTAGCTGATTAACACAACAAGGAGCCATCATGGAAAAACCGTTTATTTTACACATGCTAACCACTGCTAAAAACTTAAGTCCTTTTGATGTCAATATGGCGTTGGATGCAGGTTGGGTTTCGGCATTACCTTATATTAATGTTGAAGCTAGTGAAGTACAGGGCTTAGTTCAAGATGCTATTTTTTCACGTAGTGCTAAAAATTTAAAGCGTACCGGGATTTTTATTGGTGGTCGTGATACTAAACAAGCTATGGACATGCTAAAAACTGCCAAACGCTCAATGGTCCCTCCTTTTGAAGTCTCTGTGTTTGCTGATCCTAGTGGCGCTTTCACCACCGCCGCTGGTATGGTGGCAGCAGCAGAACATGAATTAATTACCAAATTTAATACCACACTAGAAGGCAAAACAATACTTGCTTTGGGTGGTACTGGCCCCGTAGGCCAAGCTGCTGCAGTTATTGCGGCTCAAGCAGGCGCTAAGGTCATGATCATCGGTAGGCAATTAGAAAAGGCTCAACATGTTGCTGATATGTGTAATAACGAATTTGGTGACGGTAAAATCACTATTTTAGCAGGTGCTGATGCAGATAAAGCCGAGTTTATGAAAACCGCAGATGTGGTTTTTGCAACAGGTGCTGCAGGTATTGAATTGTTAAGTGCCGAGCTGATTGCTTCAGCACCTCAATTGAAAGTAGCGGCTGATGTCAATGCAGTGCCACCCTCAGGTATTGCCGGTGTTGATGCATTTCATAATGGAACACCTATTCAAGGTTCAAATAGTCAGGCTGTAGGTATCGGCGCCTTAGCGATCGGTAATATTAAATACCATACACAAAATCGTTTATTAAAGAAAATGATCGACAGTGATAAGCCGGTGTATTTACATTTTGAACATGCTTTTGAAGTAGCTAGAGACTATATGAAAACTAGCCGTTAAATGTTAGCTAGGCTTTTACTTTAGTAGTATTAAATTATAAAGGAACTTTAATGCAGAAACGCAGCATTCTTCACATGCTGGACCCGATGCCAAACAACAGCCCATTTGATATCAATATGGCTATGGATGCAGGGTTTGAGGTACTTATGCCTTATAGCAATGTCAAATTAGACAGTGTTTATAGGCTTACACAAGATACAATTTTTTCACGTAGCCCTGCTGGTATAAAGCGTACTGGAATATTTATTGGTGGTCGTGATTTAGGATTAGCTATGGATATGCTTGAAGCTAGCCATCAAGCTATGGTTCCTCCTTTTGAAGTCTCCGTTTTTGCTGATCCTAGCGGCGCTTTTACAACAGCCGCTGCATTAGTAGCTTGCGTTGAACAAGCATTAAAAATACAACACGGTAAAGAATTAAAAGACTGTCGCGTTTTAGTATTTGGTGGAACAGGCCCTGTTGGTATTGCTACCGGAATTATTGCTTCATTGGCGGGTGCTGATACGGCATTAGTTGATCATTTATTACTTGATAGCGCCATGGATGTGGCTAAAGCCTTTAATCGCCGTTTTGGCTGTACGCTTAAGGGTGAATGTGCTCGTACCGAAGAAGATAAGGCTACGTTAATTAAAGAGGTTGATATTATCTTTTGTGCGGCTAAAGCAGGTATTCAGGTGTTGAGTTCAGAGGTACTAAAAGCAGCACGTAACTTAAAAGTAGTTGGCGATGTTAATGCTGTTCCTCCATTAGGTATAGAAGGTATTAAGCGCACAGATGCGGGCGCTCCTTTCGCTAATGCAGTTAATGCACAAGGTACTGTCGCTGTTGGTGCATTAACGGTAGGTGATGTTAAATATCAGCTTCAGCATAAAATGTTGCAGTTGATGCTAACGACAGATAAACCAGTGTATTTGGATTTTAGGGAGGCTTTTAACAAAGCACGGGACATCCTCACTGAAAAGAAGTAGATTTGTTAATCGTTGGTTTGATGCATATTCAACCCAATATTTATGCAGAGAGTCAGTTGGGTTACGAAAGCATTGTTTTTGGTTTAAGGTAAAAGTAGGTAGATAGATCTAAACAACATGAGCCAAGACAATAGAATACTTTTTGCGGGTGATCCACATGGCAATTTTAAACCATTGATTACGGCTGTTCATAGATATCAGCCTGCAGCTGTTGTATTGTTGGGTGATTATGATTTAGAAACGCCTTTAGAAAACTGTTTACAGGAAATTATTGGTTTAACTAAGGTTTGGTGGATCGCCGGAAATCATGATTTTGAATCGCCTGAGAAACATAATAATCTTTTTAATTCTGCTTTAGCTGACAAAAATTTGCATTTAAAGGTAACGGAAATAGCAGGGCTTAGAATTGTTGGTTTAGGTGGAATTTTCCTAGGTAGAGTATGGTATCCGCCGCAACCACCAAAGTGGCAAGGTAAAGAACACTACCTTAATAATCAGTCTATTAAGGTTCAGCAATCCGAGATGACCTTAAAATATCAATCGGCTATTTGGTATGATGAATTTGAGGCATTAAAATCACTTAAAGCTGATATTCTGGTATCTCATGAGGCACCAGGGTCTCATCGACATGGTTTTCATGTTATTGGGGAATTAGCTGCAGCAATGGGTATTAAACATATTTTTCATGGCCACCTTCATGAAAATTATGTGAGTTTTATTAAAAAGAATATCAAGGTCAATGGCGTAGCCAATAGCGCAGTTACTAATTTAATGGGGCATAGCTTAAGTTAACCCGCATTTTTGCGTTCGGCTTCTGTTTTTGCAACTTTATCACGTAAATAAACCGGCATCGCTAACTCAACAGCTACGGCAAAGCCAAGTTCGAAACCTCGCGCACCTAAACGAGCAATGGCTCGAGCTCTGGGTCTAATATCAACTTCATAATGCTTCACTTTACCGGCTAAACGTAACATCAGTATTTCTTCATAAACTCCCCAGCCTGAGCCTAAACCTATGCCGGTTAAATCAGGGAATGCTATATCTTCCGCTAAAGTAACTACCTCTTTACCTATCAACGCAGCATAACCAAACTGATCACGGTTATAAACGCCCCAGAATATTTCGCCCATACGTGCATCCATAGCTGTAAACGCGGTGTGTTGCTCCATATTATCGTTGCTATCAAAATAATCTTGAGCAATAGCGGCTAATGTCGAAATAGGAACTACAGGTAAATCTGCTCCAAAGGCAATGCCTTGAATAACACCCGTGGCAATGCGAACGCCCGTAAATGAACCTGGTCCACAGCCAAAGGCTAGTGCATCTAATTGTTGGGGAAGTAATCCTGCTTCTGACATTAGTGTGTCGATCATAGGCAATATGAGTTTGGTATGTTCATTGGCCGTTAAAGAAAAACGTTCAGTGATTTCTCCATCTATATACAACGCTGCCGAACAAGCTTCAGTTGCCGTTTCTACCGCTAATAATTTCATAATGTGTTCTGAGATAATGGATTACTTATAGGTTATATCGGTTGTAACATGTTCATTTGGGCTTAAAAAATCCCTGAACATCTGCAATATCACGGGTACGTTTCATTGAGGGTACGCTGTCTAGAAAAAGTTGGCCATAGGATTTTTTTAATAAGCGTGGATCACAAATCATGAGTACGCCTCGGTCTGTTACATCGCGAATTAATCGGCCTATACCTTGTCTTAAAGCAATCACAGCAGTAGGTAATTGATATTCAAAAAATGGATTTTTACCTTGTTGGCTCATAGCATCTAAGCGTGCTTTTAAAACAGGATCGCCAGGAGATGAAAACGGTAGTTTGTCGATAATAACGCAGGATAAGGCTTCGCCTCTGACATCCACACCCTCCCAAAAACTAGAGGTGCCTAATAATACGGCATTATCCGTAGCTTTAAATTGTTCTAGTAATAAAGCTTTGGGACGGCTGCCTTGTATAAACAAAGGATATTTAATCTTTTTCTCTAATAATTCAGCGGCTTGGTTGAGCGCACGATGACTAGTAAATAAGAAGAATGCTCGACCTTGACTGGCCTGTAAAACAGGCACGGCAAAGTCGATAATTGTGGGTATAAAGTTAGGGTCGTTAGGCTGTGGTAAGCCTCTGGGGTGATAAAATAAAGATTGATTAGGATAATCAAAAGGACTATCCCAGCTCACTCGATTGGCCTTAGTAAGGCCTAAGTTATTAGCAAAATAATCAAAGCTGTTCGCTATGCTTAACGTAGCAGAAGTGAAAATCCATGCGGCTTTATGCTGCTGCATAAAGCCGTTAAATTCAGCAGCAATATCTAAGGGTGTTAAGCTTAAGGTAAAGGTTTTTCTATGAATTTCATACCAGCGTATCCATTTACCGCTACGATCATCTAAAATTAGGTCGAGTTGCCCAGTCATTTCTTCGGCACGTTTATAGCAAGATTCTAGGGCTTTAGTTTTAACAGAGGCTAATTTTAATTGTTCGGTTAAGCGTTGTAATTGTTCTTTTACAGATTTTATGCCACCCATAAGCTTTGGACTATTAGCGATATCTTGCCAATCACCCCGTTTAAGTTCCATGCCAAAAGCTAAGCGTAGATCTTTAATTTCATGCTCCATGTCTTCACATGCGGTGCGTAAAGCGGGTATGTCGGTAGCATCTTTAAAATATTCCATCAAAGCATCTTGAGACAGATCATTGAGTTGCTTTGAGCCTAGGGTAATTCCCAAAAAATTAGAGGCAGTATCGGCTAATTGATGGGCCTCATCTATAATCACTACTTCAGCATTGGGTAATAACTCGCCAAAGCCACCATCTCTGAGTGACCAATCTGCGCATAATAAATGATGATTAACCACTAGAACATCGGCTTCTTGGGCTTTTTTCCGTGCCTTTACTAAAAAACAGTCAGCATATTCGGAGCAATCTTGGCCTAAACAATTGTCTAGGGTTGAAGTCGCTTGATACCAAATGGGATTTGCCTCAGATACTTCTGACATTTCAGAGGTGTCGCCCGTTTTGGTTCGTTTCGCCCAAGAATTGATTTGCGCTAGGGCTTGAGCGTCTTCCTTACTAAAGCCTAGCGTTGAAGTCAGTGAGTTTTGTAATCGATAAGTACATAAATAATTACTTCTGCCTTTTAATAAGGCAGCCATAAAAGGGGTTTTCATAGCCTTGCGTATGACCGGTAAATCTTTGTTAAAAAGTTGGTCTTGTAAATTTTTAGTGCCAGTTGAAATAATGGTTTTTTTACCCGAAAGTATGGCTGGCGCTAAATAGGCAAAGGTTTTTCCAGTTCCTGTACCTGCTTCGGCAATTAAGTTTTGTTTGCTTTCAATGGCATCGGCAATGGCATCGGCCATTTCTAGCTGAGCGGCACGAGGTTGGTATCCGGATATGATCGTAGATAAAGGGCCTTCATGGCTAAAAAAAATTTTTGTATCGGTCACGGGAAAGGTTGCTGATCTGACAGTGCTAATAAATTATCGTAATGTGTCTATAATACTGATTTTTTGAAATCTTTTCGTATTATTAATCGTTTTGTTATGGCCGAGTGGCTTTGATTTATTATTTACCTAGTCTTGTATTAAACTTTGTGAGATACAACGGCACATTTTTAGGATTGTCTTTATGCAAAACGGGCCTATAAATCTTTATCGTGCAGAGCAAGTAAGGGAACTAGAACGATTAGCAATTAGTATTCAAGGCATAAGCAGTTTTGAGTTAATGAATAGAGCTGGCGTTGCTGTTTTTGCCTGTATGAATTATCAATGGCCAGAAATGCAATCAATTGCGCTTTTTTGCGGCGCTGGTAACAATGCCGGTGATGGCTATATTGTGGCAAAATTGGCCTTATTAGCGGGTTTGAAGGTCGTTGTTTATAGTCTTGTTGACCCTGGAAATCTTAGTGATGATGCCTTGTTGGCTTATAGGCAATATCAGGAGGTACAAGGTGAAATTATTTTATTTCATCCAGATCAAGTCATAACTGCAGATGTGTTGGTTGATGCTTTATTTGGTATAGGATTATCAAGACCTATCACAGGACTTTATGCGCAAGCTATTAGCCTGATTAATGCGACAAACGTAAAGGTAATTGCTATTGATATTCCCTCTGGCATTCATGCTGATACTGGATGTGTCATGGCTTGTGCAGTAAAAGCGCATTGTACCGTTAGTTTTGTCGCTTTAAAGCAAGGTTTATTAACTGGATCTGCTGTTGATTATTGTGGCGACATTATTTATGAATCCTTAGCAGTCCCAGACGCTGCTTTTTTAGAAATAAAGCCAGCGACTGTTAGAGTCACAAAAGCACTGATGCCGCCACGAGATCGTTATTCTCATAAAGGACGTTATGGGCATGTTTTAATTATCGGTGGCGATCATGGCTATACGGGTGCCGCACGCTTAGCCGGAGAGGCGGCTTTACGTATGGGTGCCGGCTTAGTTAGTATTGCAACACGAGTAGAACATGCGGCATTGATGAACTTAAGTCGACCCGAATTGATGTGTCATGGTGTAGAAACGCCTGAGCAATTAGCGAGACTTTTAGATAAAGCCAGTATTGTAGTTATTGGCCCCGGTTTAGGGCAAAGTGACTGGGCAAAGAGCTTGTTTAATAAAACAATTAGCGCGGGTAAGCCGATGATCATCGATGCTGATGCTTTAAATTTATTAGCAAAGGCTCCTAGTACAAATTCCAATTGGATATTAACACCTCATCCGGGTGAGGCCGCTAGATTATTAAATTGTACAACGGCTGAAATTGAACAAGATCGATTTGCCTCGGTTGCTGCTATTCAAGCTCAGTATGATGGTATTGCATTGCTAAAAGGTGCAGGAACCTTAATTGCCTCCGCTGATGACTGTGCTATTTCTACAACAGGTAATCCAGGGATGGCTACAGGAGGTATGGGTGATGTGTTAGTAGGTGTTATTGCTGGAATGGTTGCTCAAGGCTTATCTATGAAAGAGGCGGCGCAACAAGGCACTTATCATCATGGGTTGGCTGCAGATAATGCGGTGAGGGAAAAAGGAGAAAGAGGTTTATTAGCGAGTGATTTAATGCCTTATTTAAGAGTATGGAGTTTGTAATGCCGATTTATTTAAATGATACCGAAGCAACAGAACAATTTGGGGCAAGTTTATATAAGATTCTACCGGCAAAATGTGTAGTTTTTTTACAAGGTGATTTAGGAGCAGGCAAGACCACCTTAGTTAGAGGTTTTCTTCGTGCATCTGGCTACAACGGTACGGTTAAAAGCCCCACATATAATATAGTTGAAGAATATGCCATAGCTCAACAAGCCGTATTTCATTTTGATTTGTATCGGCTATCTTCGCCTGAGGAATTGGAATGGATAGGTATCAATGATTACTTTGCTCAACAGAGTATTTGTTTTATCGAATGGCCAGATCTAGGTTTAGGTTTTTTACCAGAACCCGATATTATCATTGCTTTAAGTCAGCAAGAGCAGGGAAGAATGTTGGTTATGACGGATAATACGAAAAACGAAATCACTAGTATTCTTTAAAAACAAAGACATACTTGTTATAATCCATATTCTATTTGTTGTTTTGGAGCATTCTTTATGAGTAATTACTGGAAAATATTTATTTTCTTAGTATTACAGCTTTTGTCAGTTTTAAGTTACGCGCAACAAATCGACATTGTGGGCTTACGTTACATAGCTAGCGCCCAGAAAAGTCGATTAGTATTTGATTTGACAGCTCCGACTCAATATCGAGTCTTTGCAATGAATAATCCGTCACGCTTAATCATTGATATTAAAAATGCGCATTTAAAGCAAGGCTTAATTCAACCAGAAGTAACGCATCCCTTATTTGATAGAGTGCGAGCCGGATTAAAAAATGATACCGATCTACGCATTGTCGTCGATTTAAAGTTAGCTGATGATGCTACTAATTTAGTCTTCAGTGCTAATGTCAAAGATGCTAAACATCTCGTTATAGACTTGTTTAATCAAGAAGCCAATGTAGCAAGCAAAAATGAAATACCTAAAGTTTCTCAAGCTGAAGACAATAAAAAAATAGCCTCTAAACCCCAAGGCACTGCGGTAGCCAATAAAGCAGTAATGCCTAAGAGTCAGGATCGTATCATTATCGCTGTTGATGCAGGTCATGGCGGAGAAGATCCGGGGGCACGAGGCCCTGGTGGGACTGAAGAAAAAATAATAACCTTCGCTATCGCAAAAAAATTGGCAGCATTGATTAATAGTCAGTCAGGTATGAAGGCGATCATGGTACGTAAAGATGATTATTATGTAGGTCTTAAAGATAGAGTGCGTATAGCTAGAGCCGCTAAAGCCAATTTATTGGTTTCTATACATGCTGATGCTGTTTTGAATGCCGACATAAAAGGCGCATCCGTTTATACCTTATCGACAAGTGGTGCAACCAGTGAAGCTGCGCGTTGGTTAGCAGATAGTGAGAATGCTTCAGACCTAGTTGATGTGAGTTTAAATGACAAGGAAGAAGTATTAGCCTCAGTATTATTAGACTTAACCCAAACAGCGACTCAAGAAGCCAGTGTTAATGTTGCTAATCAAGTGCTGAAAAACTTCGTTAATATTGCAGAATTACATAAGGATTCAGTACAAAAAGCGGGTTTCATGGTCTTAAAGTCACCTGATATTCCCTCTATTTTGGTCGAGACGGCTTTTATTTCTAATGCATCAGAAGAGCTAAACTTATTAAGCGTTCAATATCAAACCAAAATGGCTAATGCGATATTCAATGGTATACGTAGTTATTTCAAACAATCACTGCCAGAAGCTAGTGTTGCCGCTTTAGGTTTATGAGCCATAAAATTAAAAGCTTATTTATCACGGTCACTTTGAATCGTCTTACAAAACTATCCGTAGGTTAACCACTCCTATAGAATGGCTCTTTTTGTTTTAGGTTAACTCATGCGTATTCATGCACTGCCCATTCAACTGGTGAATCAAATTGCTGCGGGCGAAGTGGTTGAAAGACCTTCATCCGTTGTTAAAGAACTGGTTGAAAATTGTTTTGATGCTGGGGCAGGGCAGATTGCTATTGAAATCGAGATGGGTGGCACTAGGCTGATAAAAATCAGAGATGATGGCTGCGGCATCGTTAAAGAAGATTTGGCCTTAGCTTTATCAAGACATGCCACCAGTAAAATAGCGACCTTACAAGATCTGGAACAAGTCTCTAGCATGGGCTTTCGTGGTGAAGCTTTGCCCAGTATTAGTTCTGTGGCACGATTAACCTTGATTTCACGTACCGCTGACAGTCAGTGTGCTTGGCGTGTAACAGCAGATGGATCGGAACAAGATTTTGATCCACAGCCCGATCCACATCCACAAGGTACGACTGTTGATGTACGCGACTTGTTTTATAACACACCCGCTAGGCGTAAGTTTTTAAAAACTGAAAAAACTGAATTCGCGCATATCGAAACCTTAATTAAACGAATGGCTTTAAGTCAGTTTGAGATCGGTTTTAGCTTGTCGCATAATCAAAAAGAAATTCTTAATTTAAAGCCGGCGATGACTGCAGTTTCGCAAGAGCAACGAGTCGCTAGTATTTGCGGTCCTGCTTTTATTGAAAGCTCAGTAAAGATTGATTTTGCAGCCTCAGGCTTACAACTCACTGGTTGGGTAGGTTTGCCTACCTTTTCACGTAGTCAGCAGGATATGCAGTTTTTTTATGTCAACGGTCGTTTAATTCGAGATAAATTAGTGGCTCATGCTATTAAACAAGCGTATCAAGATGTTTTATATCATGGTCGACATTCTGTTTTTGTTTTATATTTAACCCTAGATCCAACCTTAGTAGATGTCAATGCTCATCCAGCAAAGTTAGAGGTTAGGTTTAGAGAAGGGCGCTTAGTCCATGACTTTTTATTTTCTGCACTACATCGTTCCTTAGCAGATTTAAGACCCGAACATACAGCTACCGCAGTGAATTGGGTTAATGAAAGTATTGCTGATACAGCTGCAGCCGAGTTTGTCGCAACGCCAACTATGGCAAATGTGTTTGATACTCAATCTGCCTATCATGCAGGGCCAACTCAGCAAACATCGCTACCACTATCCATAGCCGAATCCATCACGGCTTATGCTGCCTTGTCACCCTATGCGCAGGCCGAACTAAAGCAGCAATTGCCAGTTTCATCGACACAAGATACGCATCCCTTAGGTTATGCAATCGCGCATATACATAATATTTATATTCTGGCTGAAACAACGAAAGGTGTGATTTTGGTGGATGCACATGCAGCGCATGAGCGTGTCACTTATGAGCGCTTAAAAAGACAATATCAAGAAGGCTCTGTACCTAGTCAACCCTTATTATTACCGATTAAGATCACTGTGAGTGCAGCAGAAGCTGATTTAGCTGAGCAAGAATATGAGTATTTTAATACTTTAGGCTTTGAACTTAATCGATCGGGGCCTGAAACCATTATCCTACGGTCAACACCGGCTTTATTGGGTAACGTTGATAAAGAGCTATTAATTCGTGATGTGTTAGCGGATATTAATGAGCATGGTATGAGTCAGCGCATACAAGAACAATCTAATCGCTTACTAGCCACTATTGCCTGTCATGGTTCTGTTCGTGCTAAGCGCCGATTGAATATTGATGAGATGAACGCTTTACTGCGTGATATGGAACAAACGGAACGAATAGGGCAGTGTAATCATGGACGACCCACATGGATAGAGCTGTCGACTCAGGAGCTCGACAAGTTCTTTTTACGTGGTCAATAAGCGTTTAATAAAACCTAACATCATGCAAAATCAATCATTACCCCCCGCCATTTTCTTAATGGGCCCTACTGCTTCAGGAAAAACAGCGCTTTCAGTACAGTTAGCTCAGGCCTTAGGTGGGGAAATTATTAGTGTCGATTCTGCCTTGGTCTTTAAGGGCATGGATATTGGCACTGCAAAACCTACCGCAGAGGAAAGAGCTGGCATTCCCCATCATTTAATGGATATCTTGGAGCCTTGGCAATCTTATTCTACCGGCCAATTTAGACATCAAGCCTTAAGTTTGATGAACGATATTACTGAGAGAGGAAAGATACCGATTTTAGTAGGAGGCACTCAGCTTTACTTTAATGCTTTATTTAATGGCTTGGCGGAGTTGCCTGTTGCTAATTTAGAGATTAGACGGCAACTGGATAACGATTTAATACAGTTTGGTAAAGAAGTTTTACATCAGCGCCTTGCCTTAGTTGATCCCCTGGCGGCCGCTAGAATTCATCCGAATGATCCGCAACGCGTTCAACGTGCATTAGAAGTTTATGAAATCAGTGGTCAGTCACTAAGCTCTTTTTTTAAGTCTCAAGTCGACAATGAACTGCCTTATCAAGCCATAAAGCTAATCATTGCTCCGTCAGATCGAAAAATACTTCATGACATTATCGCTCAGCGTTTTCGTGCCATGTTGGCACAGGGTTTTGTTGAAGAAGTCCAAGGGCTTTATCAGCGTGGCGATTTAAATGAACTGATGCCATCAATGCGTGCAGTAGGTTATCGGCAAGTTTGGGCTTATTTACAAGGTATAGATGAAATTGATGTCATGACTGAAAAAGCGATTATCGCGACTCGACAATTGGCAAAGCGCCAATTTACATGGTTACGCAGAGTGACTGATGCAATTAGTTTTCAGACAGGGCAAGAGAATTTATTAGCTGAGGTTATGGCGTTGGTGAACACGCAACTTTGTATGAAGGACTAACTAAGAAAAATATTGCACCCGAACTCATTTGATAACTGATGTTACGCAGCAATTCAACAGTTTATAAAAAAATAATGAGGTCGCTATCGCGACGCTTTTTGTATCGGGTTATCGCACCCGAAGGCGAGATACTTTCTTTTGCTCCGCCAAAAGAAAGTATCCAAAGAAAAGGCGGCTCGATTGCCGCTTCTTCCTGCGCTCCTCCGTTTTGTTGGGGTGCGGTAGAGAGGGCTTCCTGCCCTCCTACCGCCGCGCGGCATCCATGCCGCGCCCCTTCGGGCTAATCCCAACAAAACCTGCGGTGCTCGGCGCGGCAAACGAGAGTAAAACGACGTTAATGTGTAACATCAGTTAATAAAAGGGCAATACAGGTATGAAACAATAGGTAGTGTTTATAGGGTCATTGTATAATTCACCCATTATTAATTCCTCGCAGCCGTGAACGCTTTAAGTGCAGCTTGAAAACCGTTTTTTAAAATTTAAGGACTAATTGACGAATGAATTTAGAAAAAAGCACCATACTCCGCCGTCGTGGCATTTATTTATTGCCTAATTTATTTACTACAGGTGCTTTATTTGCTGGTTTTTATGCCATTACTTCAGCAATGGGCGGTCGTTTTGAAACAGCTGCTTTTGCTATTTTTATTGCGATGATTTTAGATGGTCTAGATGGCCGTGTGGCGCGTTTAACCAATACACAAAGCGACTTTGGCGCTCAATATGATAGCTTATCGGATATGGTTTCATTTGGTGCTGCCCCTGCTTTGGTGATGTACTTATGGGCTTTTTCAAGCTTAGGTAAAGTCGGTCTTTTTGCAGCTTTTGTTCATATGGCGGGTGGCGCGTTAAGACTCGCTCGTTTTAATACACAATTAACGTCAGCTGATAAACGTTACTTTCAAGGTTTACCGAGTCCTGCGGCTGCTGCAATATTGGCTGGCTTTGTTTTGATCTGTTTAGAATATGGCTATTCTATAGAAATAATAAAGTATCCTGCGGCCATATTAACGATGACTACCGGGTTATTGATGGTGAGTAATTTTAGGTACTCCAGCTTCAAAGATATCGATTTAAAAGGTAAGGTGCCTTTTTTTGTAGCAATTACGGTTATGCTAGCGATTGCTTTTATAATGGCTCAACCTCAAACCATGTTGTTTTTGTTATTCTTGATCTATGCGATTTCTGGACCCGTAGTGACATTGGTTGCGCGCAAGCGTAGAGCAAGGTCTAAATTAGTAAAATCTGCTTGAGAGCCTAAGGCCATTCGCGTATAGTCACAGCTTATGATTATTCTATATCACTCATATTTTGTAGCTATCATGGCTAACGCTATTAAAAACCAAGGCAGTGTAAGGCTAACCCTCTCTTTAAGATTATTGCCCTAACGGGCGATCATCTTTTTCAAAAGCTAGTGAAATCCCACCTTATTAATTGATATCAATTTAAACGTTGATTTATCTCCATGAATGGAGTTTTTTATGAAAGACCAGTTAATTATATTTGATACCACCCTACGCGACGGTGAACAAAGCCCCGGCGCATCAATGACTCGCGATGAAAAAGTCAGAATAGCCAAAGCCTTGGAGCGTCTAAAAGTAGACGTTATTGAAGCGGGTTTTCCAGCCGCGAGTCCAGGCGATTTTGAATCGGTACAAGCGGTCGCTAGCGTTATAAAAGACAGTATTGTCTGTGGATTGGCGCGTGCGCTAGATAAAGATATAGATCGTGCAGGACTTGCACTTAAAGGTGCACAACGGTCACGGATTCATACTTTTATTGCGACTTCGCCTATACATATGCAAATGAAGTTGCAAATGTCTCCCGAACAAGTGATAGAACATGCTGTTAAAGCCGTTAAGAGAGCTAGACAATACACAGACGATGTTGAGTTTTCACCTGAAGATGCAGGGCGTTCAGATGAAGATTTCTTATGTCGTATATTGGAAGCGGTTATCAATGCTGGTGCAACTACTCTGAATATACCTGATACCGTAGGTTACAGTGTACCTCAGCAATTTGGCGCTACTATTGCCAATTTAATTCAGCGTATTCCTAACTCGGATAAAGCCATTTTTTCTGTACATTGTCATAACGATTTAGGCTTAGCGGTGGCTAATTCCTTGGCAGCGGTTATGAATGGCGCTCGTCAGGTTGAATGTACCATTAATGGTTTAGGTGAGCGTGCCGGCAATGCTTCACTAGAAGAAGTCGTGATGGCTGTACGCACCCGTCATGATGTCTTTACTTGTCAAACGCATATAGATACTCGAGAAATTTTGACATGTTCAAAGCTAGTATCATCGATAACAGGATTTCCAGTACAACCTAATAAAGCCATTGTTGGTGCTAATGCCTTTGCTCATGAAGCCGGTATTCATCAAGATGGCGTATTAAAAAGCCGCGAAACCTATGAGATTATGCGCGCCGAAGATGTGGGCTGGTCTGCTAATCGTATGGTTTTAGGTAAACATTCGGGTAGAAATGCTTTTAAGAGTCGTATCACCGAATTGGGATCAGAATTCGCTTCAGAAGAAGAATTGAATGAAGCTTTTGCACGCTTTAAACAACTAGCCGATAAAAAGCATGAAATCTTCGATGAAGATTTGCAAGCACTTATTTCAGAAGCAGGCTTTAAGGCAGAAGATGAATACATCAAATTGATTGCTTTAAAAGTATGCTCAGAGACCGGTGAGATTCCTAATGCTACAGTAACCTTACGCATAGCTAACAAAGAAGTCACCGGTAGTTCTGATGGTGGCGGTGCAGTTGATGCTAGCTTAAAAGCCATTGAAAAGCTGGTCAAGTCTGAAGCCACCTTAGAGCTCTATTCTGTCAACAACATCACTAATGGCACTGATGCTCAAGGTGAAGTCACGGTGCGCCTTGAAAAAGCAGGACGTATCGTTAATGGCTTAGGTGCTGACACCGATATAGTCATAGCCTCTGCTAAAGCCTATATTAATGCCGTTAATAAATTGCATAGCCCTGATAAACGCAGGCATCCTCAGCAAGGCGATGTTTGAGCTTCAAGACTAAAGCCCTTGGAGACTGAACTTGGATAATGCTCTGCGTTTGCAATATTTGGAGGCGATGGGTATTGATGTCTGGGTGCCAAGAGAGGGTAGGGTGTCTGATTCAGTCATTACCTATGATCAGCAGCAGATTGAGCAAGCTCATCATGTAAATGTAGAGCTGTGTAGTTTATGTGATCCCCATGATCAAACATTATTGGGTGTGGGTAATCAACAGGCCGATTGGTTGCTGGTCGTTGCAGCGACTAGCACAGGCGATATGCAAGATCTGCCTTTTGAAAAGAATGCCGGTTTATTGTTAGCAGAAATGTTACGTACGATAGATTTAAATGTCGAAGACGTTTTTATTGCCCCCTTGATTGCTTGTAAAGCGGTCAATCATGACACTGAAGCTCAGTTTTGTACTGGGCATCTCATCAGTCAACAACAACTGATACAGCCAAGAATCATACTGGCCATCGGTGATAAAGCCGCACAAGCTTTATTAAAAACACGACAACCTTTAGCGAGTCTTAGAGGTCAATGTCACTATATTAATAAAATCCCCGTTGTTGTCGTTGAACATCCTGCTTATTTACTGCGCTCTTTATTAGAGAAGCGTCAAGCATGGCAAGATTTATGTTTTGCGAAACAAATACTAAATAATGAAGGTTAACTATGCGTGGCTGGTTAGACAAAATCAAGAGCGTGATAATTTACGATGCAGACAAGGAGTTTTACGCTAAAGTGTTTCCTGATTCCGTACAAAAAAAAGATTTGCTGCGCTTACGCATCATGACTCATGCTGATTTAACTGCAGTATTAGCAATAGAAAGAAAAAATTATTTATTCCCTTGGGAAGAAGATATTTTTACCGACTGTTTTAAAGCTGGCTATAGTTGTTGGGTCTGCGAATTTGATAAGAAAGTGTTAGGTTACAGTTTGTTGTCGATGGCGGTAGGTGAAGCACATATCCTTAATATTTCTGTAGATCCTGCTGAGCAAAAACAAGGTGTCGGTCGTAAAATGCTAGAACATCTTATCAGTATTGCTAGAGGCAAGGCCGAATCAGTGTTTTTAGAAGTCAGGCCTTCAAATATTCATGCCATTGCACTTTATGAAGATATGGGTTTTAACGAAATTGGTGTAAGAAAAGGCTATTATCCAGCAGAGCATGGTCGTGAAGATGCCATTATGTTGGCTTTGCAACTATTTTAATGATGAGCCGCTGTCATAGTTACACCTCATCCTAAAGTGCATGGTTGGACTAAAACAGCAGATAAAATGGTTGATCCCTTCGCTTTAAACAGCTCATGCCATTAACTTAATGGCATGATTCAACTCTCAATAGAGCATAAGTATGGTAAAATTACCGTTTTTAGCTCTACCCTCTATTCGGTTTTATTTATTTATGATTAAACAACGAACTTTAAAGAACACTATTAGGGCTACAGGTGTTGGCTTGCATACTGGCGAAAAGATATATTTAACTTTACGTCCCGCAGAACCTAATACAGGCATTAAATTTCGTCGAGTAGATTTTGATGTGCCGGTTACTATTCAAGCAACACCTGAAAATGTTGGTGAAACCGTGTTATCAACCACATTGGTGGCGGGTGATGTAAAAATATCAACTATTGAACATTTGCTTTCAGCCTTTGCCGGCTTAGGTATCGATAACGCTATTATTGATGTCAGTGCTGCCGAAGTGCCCATTATGGATGGCAGTGCAGGTCCTTTTGTATTTTTATTGCAATCAGCCGGCGTAGAAGAGCAAGATTGTCCTAAGCAATATATTAGAATAAAACGCAATATCAGAGTCAATGACGGCGATAAATGGGCCGAATTTAGTCCCTTTGAAGGCTTTAAGGTGACTTTTACCATTGATTTTGAACATCCTGCTTTCGAAGAACATCTTAAAACCGCAAGCATGGATTTTTCATCAACGGCATTCGTTAAAGAAGTCAGTCGTGCCAGAACCTTTGGCTTCATGAAAGATATTGAGATGCTGCGAGAAAATAATCTAGCTTTAGGCGGCAGTCTTGAAAACGCCATTGTGGTTGATGACGACAAAGTCATCAATGAAGACGGCTTACGTTGCGCGGATGAGTTTGTTAAGCACAAAATTCTAGACGCTATTGGTGATTTATATTTATTGGGTCATAGTTTAATCGGTGAGTTTACCGGTTATAAATCAGGACACGGTTTAAACAATAAATTGCTACGTACGCTTTTGGAAAATAAAGATGCCTGGGAAATGGTCACTTTTGATACCGATGAAGAAGCACCTATTTCGTATATGCCTTCTGCAGAAACCCCTAGAGCGCCTGAATAAAAAGACTTTATTTGATAAGGATGTAGGTCGGGTTAGCGACAGCGTAACCCGACATTTTGTAGTAGTGTGTCGGGTTACGCTGTCGCTAACCCGACCTACGCAAGTACCTTGTCCCATATTAAGTTGATAGCCCTCTTTTTCAAAAAGATGCGCGCTAAATAATGACAGCCTCAACTTGAGGTGCATCAAACCAATGACCTCTGGTTCCTAAGTTCGCTTGGGATCCAGAGTTTCTAGCATTACTCCTAAGTAAACATCTCATCGAATACTTAAGTATGTCAAAGCATCTCATTTCGGCTTCCTGAATGATATGAGGGTTAACTTAATATTTAAGTATAGTGATGAGGGTAGATGCAAAGCCCAATTTATCTATCCCACCTTGTTTTAGGCAGTTTGTTTTGGTATTTTGCCAAATGGATTCGGTGTCTAACTGACTTGTTTTCGGTTCGGCTGTTTTTCTTGCTAAAAAAGCTGTTTTTTAAAGCAAGCCTTGGCTTTTTATTGTGAAATTCTGCTTTTTAGATTAGACATTCTAGTTTTAAACATTCTCTTTAATCTTTTCTCTTCTGTGATTTTAATAATACATTATCGTATTTTATGATTTCAATTTTGAAAATCGTCTTTACGCTAAGATAAACCTGTTTTTATTTAACGTATAAATATTTATTGAGAGTGTATTTTTGCTTTCTCATTAGAAATTATATTTATAAACTGCTATAAAGCCTTATTTACGTCTCAAGTTCTGCCAATTCAAAATTGATTTCCGACTTTAATAAAATAAGTAGCGCTAATTTAAAATTGCATTCTAGTTTTTATAAAACAAACTGCGCTGATTCAAAATTAACAAGTGCTTTTCTAAGATGTAAAAAGTAAAAATAATTAACAACAAAGGTCTGTTTATAAATAAAAATTAACTTTTACTTGATGAGTGAATAATATCTAAACATAGGCAATGACTTAGTTTTATCACAAAGTATAAATTCAAAATGATTTAGCCAAAATGGTTCATTGTTCAGCTTTTTTGGGCTAGCAATTGTTGATTTTTACTTATTAATTGCCTGAATTTACAATTAATAATAATATTTTAAATAAATGTTTTTTCTAAAATAATTCATCAATACAAGAGCTTGTATTTTAAGAGATGGTTTTTAAAGAGCTAATGTTTACTGTTAGAATAATTATACTAGCTAATTATAGTCAGCCGCTTATAATGCGCACTCTGGGTGTTAATTTATAGGTGCTTCAATGAAAAGAATAAAGGCTTTACTCGACTTCATAATTTATCCCGTTGTGGATAAAGTGGCGTTTTATAGGAATATTTCTATTCAACTGGCTGATACTAGCATCTTTACAGCACTTGAATACCCATAGCAACTATTAAAGCTGTAGTTGATGATTTTGAAAGTGCTGTATTAGAAGCAAAGGGCGGCGCTCATAGTGCCATTGCCATAAGGAATGATAAAGAAGAAGAGGCTGATGATCTTTTTAGGCTTTTGGTTAGCTATGTAAATAAAGTGGCTAATGGTGATGAAACCATTATTATTCAAAGTGGTTTTCATGTCTCAAAACAACCGACACTCTTTCAAAAACCAGAGTTAGCGGTTAAACATGGTGCGCATAGCGGTAGTGTTATTATCAATATTAAAGCCATACCCGGTGCTGTTGCCTACCGATGTCAATATACAACTGACGCAGCACCCAGTGCAGCTACTGTATGGATAGAGGTTGATATTAGTACTACCGCAACGATTCAAATAGATCATTTAATTCCTGGCACGACTTATTCCTTTCGCTATGCCAGTATTTCCTCTGCCGGCACTTCAGATTATTCTAGGCCGGTTACTAAAATCATTATTTAATGTGAACTTAGATTTAGATAAATGTTTTTTAAACCAAGCAATAGCTTGAAGATTAGTTGGATTTTATAAAGAGGTCGTTTACAAGGCACAGTCATTTTGGCGTCATATTGGTGACAATGCTATAATTTCTTTATTTAATGGGGAGGTGATAATGGACACTGGAATGATTAAACAGGATCGCATTGGTGCGCGAGTTCCTCGGCATGTTTATGAGCAATTGTGTCGTGCAGCTGAATTAACAGGGGCGACGGTAAATCAATTTTTAGTTCAATCGGCTCTTAAAGAAGCGCAGGCCATTATTGAACGAGAAGAGCTTATTAAATTATCGGCTAAAGATTGGGATTGGCTACTTAATCTTTTAGATAACCCATACGAACCGAATGCCAAATTAAAATCGGCAATAACGCATTATCAACATTGTAAACAAAACGATGCAGATTCAAGCTTTAGCTGGGAACCATAATCGCCAAGCTTTTGATTCAGGTAGACAAGAACTTAATGATTGGCTAAAAAAAATAGCTAGGCAGCATCAAGAAAAAGGCTTATCAAAAACTTATATCGCAACGGATGATGATAATTCTGGGGTTATTTTAGCTTATTATGCCTTGACACTTTCTGAGATAGATAACGCTCATTTACCTGAATCACATCGTAAAAATTTTCCCAGAAGGATTCCGGCTGTCAAGTTAGGGCGTTTGGCAGTCCATAAAGACTACCAAGGGAAAAAACTAGGTGAATTACTGCTCGTTGACGCATTAATGCGTACACGCCGTATATACAAAGAAGCTGGTGGCATCGGTCTTTTTGTTGATGCACTTGATTTGCATGCAGCTGCTTATTATAGACGATTTGGTTTTGACGCGCCTCCAGACCATCCATTAATGCTGTTTTTGCCAGTCAATTATTGATCTATTGCTATTTCGTCGGCTTATAAGCATAGATATCTACATAAGTTTATTATCGTTCCATGCGTCGAGTGGAAGCTATAAAAAACACCGTAGGGGCGTATTGCATAAGCCCCTAGTGGCCATTACCACAAAGCTCAGGCAATAACCAATTTCCCCCTTTGAAAATGTGGGTTAGGGGGGGATAAAATAAAAGCTGCACACATGTGCCATGCTCTTTCTCCTGATTTCGTCATAATCTAATACAATTCAATTCAATACACTCATCAGTTCCATCTTTTTGTTCAGGCCTATAATATATGGTAGAGCCTAACTTCATTATTAAAAACTGCCAATCAAACAGGTTTTTTGCTATCCAGTCAGCGAAGCCTATAAAGCACATGCAACTAACATAAATATAAGTAAATTCTTACAGAGAATTGATGTTAGTATCCACACAGTAATTAAGCTTTACCAAATACTTATGGCTTGTTGTAATGGTGCAGTCGGCTTCAATGTTTGACGATTAAGCATTAATAAATAGTGGCCTGTCCCTTATTTTACTTTTGTATACCTATTGTTGAATGAGTTTATTGAATACACTGTAACTTATTTTTTTAGTCATGGCATCCCCTGAATTGAGCTATGTTGTCGGGTTACGCTAACGCTAACCCGACCTACAAGATTTTAATATCAATAACTTATTATTTTTCAATTTAAACACATCATTTGTAAGTATTAATTGACACAGCGGGGGGGGGGGGAAAATCAAGTCGCCAGTACATATGGCAACCCTCACTTTAAATTTATGGAGATAATTATGTTGTCACATGCAAGTTTTTCAAAAGAACCAATCCGTATAGACATGGGAAGTTTTGACTATTCTGAATTTGATCAAAAAACTGAATATAAAGATGGAAAAGGTGCTCCATTACAAATGACATTCAACGGCACACAAACTTATGACTATAACGGCAGACCGCACGATGCTGATCAAGATTAATTTTAAATAAATTAATGTTAATTTAAAAGAAACCCAGCCAAAACTGGGTTTTTTTATATCTTCTACTTAGTGCCTGAAAGAAAACTCGGTTTTTTAATATAGTCAGAACCAGATCAATTACATATTCGGTAATTTTTCGTCTTCAATTCTGTGTATTACTTGCTGAGCGGCTCTAATTGGGCGTATTTGTGCTTCTTTGGTAATTTCAGGACACAGTTATTCATACAACGTTTTAACTCATTGTTATTTTCTCTATATTTAGACGTTATGCAGCTTTTTGGTAGGGGCCTCGTCGCCGCGCTATTTTTTGTAATGCTTGCTCTCGAACTACCACACCTAACCGTTGGATGTTGCGAGCCACTATGGCTAGAGCCACATAACGTTTGAAACCATCAATACCCTGATCAGGACATTTATCAAGGCCATGAACTTCCAAGGCATTGATAGCTGATTCCACGGCGGAGTGTTGACGGCGCAACTGAACAAATTCTACCTCAGATTCACGTACTTTATCTGCTTCGGATAGCCGGCCTTTTTTCGGCAATATAACAAGATCTAGTCGTTCTTTGAGTTGGATCTGATTGTTCGGGCTATGAAAGCCTTTATCCATACTGATGGTTTTTAATGCTGGAAATCTCGATTGGCTTTGCTTGACGATGGATACGGCTATTTGATCATCGGTGGTTTTTTCCATGACCTGATGGTGCAGAATAAAGCGGTATGAGTCTTCGACCACACAAACCCGCAAACCTAATTCCACGGGCACACCCGCTTTGCCTTTACTAATCCATTCGGTATGGGGCTGAAACAAGGAAAAGACTTTCTCTTCATGGGGAATCGTTTCACCTTCTAGTACTCGACGACGAATTTGATTAATTTGACGTTCGGCATGTATCAGATAACCCTGAAGCTCTGTCAATTGGTTCGACGTAACACCGTGATCGTTTTTCAATAGTCGACTCGTTGCACGTACTCTTTGCACAAAGCCCTGAGCTTGTTCGATATAAACCCGATGAGCTTCTTTAATCTCATCTTGCTTTGCTTGACGCTTAACTTCATCTTTGGATGTGGAGTGTTTAAGCTTCTGAATAAAGCGATAATTTTTCTTGATGGTGCGAAGCAGATGGCGACTTTGTCGCCATTCGGTTAAATCATAAACAGTGCAAAATTGTGCACTGATTTGAATGGTTTTTCGAAGCGCATCCCACAATAGATTAATATCAGTGGGGAAATGCACATCGGTCTCGACGACAAAAGAGTCACAACGCGCCTTTAGCTTTTCTTGATCGTTTTTTTTTAAGAGTTGGTGTCCCGTATTAACCACTTCTTGATTGATTCGATCCAGAATATCGGGCGTGAATAAACTGATGTTGTCCTTGATCGTTTGTAGTTCATAGCGCTTTTCCTCCATCCAATCACTGTGACCTAACATGTGCCGGATGGTCTTATGTTCGTTGGCTAATTCCTGAATACGATCATAATCCGCATTCAACCCTAAGCGCAATACGCCAAGAACCAGTATTTTCCATTGCTCCATACCAGGCCGACCAGTCTTTGGGCTGGCTTTGCCTTCTGCACCTACCCGTTTCGGCATTACTTCTTGAAGGATAGTAAAAACCCGTTCTCGTAACGCTACATTTGTGTAAATGTACTGAAGTCCACGCAATAACTGAGGAATATCATCACGAGATTTCGGATTAAAAACGATAGTGGCGATATCTACTTGTCCGAACTGCATTTGGGGTTGTATAACGGTGCGCATGGCTTTTCAAATGGCGAAGAATGTTTGGTTTTATACGTTTATAGAGATGTTCGCCACCAAAAATAAGGGGCAATAACCTAAATAAACACTAAATCAATAACTTAATAATGGCGACTGAATCCGTCAAAATACAACTTCAATTTACTAGGGTTAGTATAACATTTTGAACAATATCAGATTATTTGGTTTTCTTTCGCGCACTACTTATGAAAACACTAATAATCACAAACTCACTAGATGCTACCGTTGATTTTATAATTAATGAAATAGGTTCAAGTAATTTCGTTAGAATTAACTACGATAGACCCCATGATTGGATATTGAATTTATCAAAAGATGCCTTATCTATTAAATCCAATGTATTAGGGTTTGACATAACTGACAAGGACATTAGCAAGTTTATCTGGCGTAAACCTTATATATCAGAGCCAGAACTTGCACCTTATGACGATAAATTCTACAAAACAGAATGGAAGTTCTTCTTGCATGACATCATGCTGTTTTTTAGAAAAAAAGGTCGCGTTTTTCTAAACGAACCACTACCAGATTTTCTATTTACAAAACATTATCAATTATCTTATGCGGCTGATTATTTTGATTGCCCGCCAATGTTTTCTAGAATAAATGCAGTGTTACCACCCCAAATAAATTCAATTGCAAAAGGGCTTTCTAGCACCACTTTTGAAAATGGGAATGTCTTTTATACAACTGATATTAGTGGTCAAGAATTAGACAGTGCACTTTGGACAATACAAGAGAAAGTTGATAGAACACATGACTTAACTATTGCTTTTGTTTATGGCAAAGTTTTTGCTTTTGAGCTGGATAGAGGTTTATTTGAGGGTGTAGATTGGCGAACCGTTGTTTTTGAAGTCAGTGAAGACTGGCGATTTATTGAGTTAGATTCAGACTTCACCAACCGTATCATCAAATTTATGAGCGAACTTTCCTTAAATTATGGGAGGCTGGATTTTTTAGCTAATGCCAATGCTTCTGATGCTGTGTTTTTAGAGGTTAATAGAAATGGACAATGGGCTTGGCTAGACCCAAAGCATGAACATGGTTTGTTTAAGGCTATGTGTGACGTGTATCACCCCTAATGCATAAGAAGATTTATTATTGGAGCGGAATTAGTTTTTTAATACTCTCTGTAATGCTTTTTATAGATATCACTTTGATAAATTGGTATGAGGGCTTTTATCAATCAATAAATCAAAAAAACCAGCCACAATTTATCTATAACATTATTAAATTTATATTTATATCGGGCTCTAGTGCCATTGCATTATCTTCATTAAGTTACATACTTGAGTTCTTGGATTTAGAACTTAAGTTGATGTTGTCAAAAATAGCCGTAACAAAATTAGAAGCTAACAATAGTCATCTTAAAGCCAATCAAAAGCCAATTGATGATGCGACATTAGCAGCAGAGCGTTTATCATCAACTTTGCCTATGTTTATATTTAATGTCATAAAAATACTGGTTTTAGTTGGGCTTTTAGTTTTATGGTCGCCCAATGAACTATATGTTAATTCGTTAGCCATTTATATCCCATACCCGCTATTACTAACATCCTTAATCTTTATAAGCATTCAAACCTTGATTGCTATGCAATACTTTCCATTACTACAAAGAACAGACCAATTAAAACGCAAAGTGGAGAATAGATTTAGATTAACTTTACTAGGCATCACTAATAGTAAGAATGTAAGTAGTGGGCTATATGCCTACCTTAAAGCTATAAATGCAATTAGAAAGCATACCGCTTTTAAAAACTTCTCTTTATCTGTGACATTAGGTTTAATTGGCACATTGTCGTATGTTATTCCTTATATGGCACTGTTTCAGTTTTATATGAATGATGTGCTAGATTTCGGCGAATTGATGAAGTTATCAGCGACATTTAGTATTTTTCTTAACTCATGCACTTATGTGGTCAATAATTTTAGGGAATTATCTAGGGGATTTGCTGCGTTGAAACGGGTATTAAATTAACCTGCAAAGCAAATTCAGCATATTTATTTTGATATTGATATTTGAATCAGCAGGTGTAAGAAATAAAATGGGCAAAGCAATTTCCACGTCAACTTATAGATAGGCATTAAAGTTTATTGAAAATAACTATTTATTTTAGAAGATAACTAACCAAAATATACAACAGGAAAATACTATGAATAAAACAGCTTTATTTATTGCAACATTGTTTATTAGCCAATCCGTAATTGCTGAGCTAGCTCCTGATGGGACCTACGTTAATGGAACTCCCACTCTTGCACCTGACGGGAGTTATGTAGGTGGTGGCAATGCTACCCTTGCTCCAAACGGTAGTTATGTGGGTGGTCATGAAGCCACACTTGCCCCAAACGGCTCATATGTAGGAGGACATTCTGTAACTTTGGCTCCAGATGGAAGTTATGTCGGTGGAACCCAAGCTATTTTGCAACCCAATGGACGATACATCGGGAATGGTAAATAAATTGCTTCATTCTTGACTAAAAGTCATGTAGGTCTGATTAGGCGATAGACGTAACCCGACACATTCGCATAAAATGTCGGGTTACGCTAACCCGACCTGCGGGACTTGAATGTTCGCTTAAATGAGTTGTTAAGTCGAATCTGCCAATCTTTTTAAAGTGGTACTTAGTTTAAGTAAGGCTACGCTCAGTTTATCATCCGAAATACTTAGACTATGTTTACGTATAAGGTCTATGCCTTCTAGGGAAGGTAGGTTTGCCTTACGTATTGCTGATGCGGTTACTCCTGAGGTTCGATTAATAATCTTAATTTGTAAGTTATCAATGGGCGATTTAACTAAGGTCTGCATAGCCGCTAATATAGCGTTATTATAAAAGCGTAATTGAGAGGCCCAAATGGCTGAGTCGGTATAGACCAGCAAGTTATGATCTTTTATCAAACAATGTTTAGTTTGTGTAGCCAGATTGTCGGGCAATACCGCTTTAATCTGTTTCAAGATACGCTGTTGTTGCTCAATTTGGCTATGTAAATAAACCATGGTGCGATTTGGATACGCTAATGATTTTTTAAATGGCTGTAGTTTTTCTGCCATGAGCTTATACCGGTATAACAAAGTAGGGGCGCTGTGATTGTCGGGTTACGCTACGCTAACCCGACCTACATTTAAAAGCCGTGAATGTACAAGTTACGTAGGTCGGGTTAGCGAAAGCGTAACCCGACAGCTTTTATAGATTCGGGTTACGTTGTAATAACTCAATCTACGCAACTATTGATAAGCCGCCATCTTATTGAAATTTAAATAACGATAAGAATCTTCTGAACTTGCACTGATTTGCTCGGCATAATGCATGTATTCAGAAAAAGTCGGAATCTTACCTAGAATTGAACACACAGCGGCAAGTTCGGCAGAGGCTAAATAGACGTTGGCTCCATTACCTAGGCGATTAGGGAAATTACGCGTCGAAGTAGATACGACTGTTGAATTTTCTGCTACTCGTGCCTGATTACCCATACATAATGAACAGCCTGGTATTTCAGTTCTTGCGCCTACTTTAGTAAAGGTTTCGTAATATCCCTCTTCTGTTAATTGGCTTTGATCCATTTTAGTCGGTGGCGCGACCCATAAACGTGTGGGTAGTTCGCCTTGTTGTTGCTCTAATAGTTTGCCTGCTGCACGAAAATGACCAATATTAGTCATGCAAGAACCTAAGAAAACTTCATCTATTTTAGTGCCAGCCACATCAGAGAGGGTTTTGACATCATCAGGATCGTTAGGGCAAGCCAATAGCGGTTCTTTGATATCATTCATATTGATTTCAATGATTTCAAAATACTCGGCATCTGCATCGGCTGTTAACAAGACTGGATTCGCCAACCATTGTTCCATGCTAGTGATACGACGGGTTAGGGTGCGTACATCGCCATAGCCTTCTTTAATCATCCATTTTATTAGGCTGATGTTAGAGTTAAGGTATTCGCGTATAGGTGCTTCATTTAAGCGTATTGAACAGCCACCGGCTGAGCGTTCTGCTGAGGCATCTGATAATTCAAAAGCTTGTTCAACTTTTAGATCAGGTAAACCTTCGATTTCTAGTATGCGCCCTGAAAATACGTTTTTTTTGCCTGATTTATCTAAGGTTAACAAACCACGTTGTAGGGCTACATAAGGAATGGCATTGACCATGTCTCTTAGAGTGATACCGGGCTGCATTTCGCCAGTAAAACGGACTAATACTGACTCTGGCATATCTAAAGGCATGACGCCGGTCGCTGCGGCAAAGGCGACTAAACCTGAACCTGCTGGAAAAGAAATGCCTAATGGAAAGCGAGTATGTGAATCACCACCGGTACCAACAGTGTCGGGCAATAACATGCGGTTTAACCATGAATGAATAATGCCATCACCTGGACGTAAGGAAACGCCACCACGATTCATAATAAAATCTGGCAAGGTGTGCTGCATATCGATATCAATAGGCTTAGGGTAGGCTGCAGTATGACAAAAAGATTGTAAAACTAAATCAGCAGAAAAACCTAGGCAGGCTAAATCTTTGAGTTCATCGCGGGTCATGGGCCCCGTGGTATCTTGTGAACCGACAGTACTCATGTGGGGTTCGCAATAAGTATTAGGACGAATCCCCGCTACGCCACAGGCTTTACCCACTATTTTTTGCGCAAGCGTATAGCCTTTGCCACTGTCTTGTAAGTCTACGGCACAGGAAAATACAGTTGAAGCATTAAGGCCTAAATATTTTCTAGCACGTTCAGTGAGACCTCTACCAATAATGAGTGGGATACGCCCGCCTGCACGGACTTCATCTAAGAGTACGTCAGTTTTTAAAGTAAAGTCGCAGATGAGTTCATCGCTGTCATGGCGTTTAATAACACCTTCATAGACATAAATATCGATAATATCGCCCATGGCCAAGTGTGATACATCACATTCAAAAGGCAGGGCGCCAGAATCTTCCATGGTATTAAAGAAAATAGGGGCGATTTTTCCGCCTATACAAACACCACCATCGCGTTTGTTGGGAATAAAGGGGATATCATTACCGATATACCACAGCACAGAGTTGGTAGCCGATTTACGTGATGATCCAGTACCGACTACATCACCGACATAAGCCACTGGAAAGCCTTGGTGTTGTAATTCTTCTATTTGTAGTTCAGCTTGTGTAATGCCGGGTCTGGGCATTTTTAACATGGCTTTGGCGTGTAGAGGAATATCAGGTCTGGACCAAGCATCAGGAGCGGGTGATAAATCATCGGTATTAGTTTCGCCCGTGACTTTAAATACGCTGACCGTCATTTTTTCAGGTACTGCAGGTTTACTGGTAAACCATTCTGCATCCGCCCAAGATTGGATGATTTGTTGCGCATAGCTATTACCGGCTTGCGCTTTTTCTTGAATGTCATGAAAGGCATCAAATATCAGTAAAGTATGAGATAAACCTTTTACTGCAATAGGGGCTAAGCTAGTGTCATCAAGCAGTGATATTAATGGCGTTATGTTATAACCGCCTAACATAGTGCCTAATAGTTCAGTAGCATCTGATGCAGTTAATATAGGTGAGTTTTCAGAGCCATTTGCAATAGCGGATAAAAAGCTGGCTTTAATATAGGCCGCTTCGTCAACGCCGGCTGGAACGCGATTAGCCAACAGGTTTAAAACAAATTCTTCTTCGCCAGCAGGGGGGTGTTTAATTAATTCAACTAAAGCAGCCATTTGCTCAGCGCTTATGGGTTTAGGTACTACACCCTCAGTCGCGCGTTCTTCAATGTGTTTTCGGTACTGTTCTAACATGACGAATTCCTTATAAGGTATTTAAATTCGGTAACGCTTAAAATGAACGTGCTTAGTTGCTCACCCATTAGTTTGCATGGTGAGAGGCTATTAAATGGTAATCGATGGTAGTTTAAGATAACGGCTAAACAATGTAGTTCTATAAAACCAGTAATTAAGACCTACTAAATAGCTTAGTAATACAAAAATCTGTGACCATAATAGCAAAATATAAGCGGGGCGTTATAGTGGATTACTATGATTAGCTGAATTGAGCGGGATTTAATTAATGCCGATTATTTTTTGAACTAAGTAAGTTCATGAAAAATAATGTTAAGCATCATAGAATGATGCATCAGTAGGAACGTCATATCGGCACGGATTGCCGGTATCCAGTATACATGGATGTAATGTTTATAAGCCTTCCTTGGCCTCTAGGTTTCGGCAATCCATGTCGGAACGACGAATACTTTATATTGCTTGAGATTCTATTCAGATGCTGGGCTACCAGCATAAGCTTCTACTCGTGCCTTTAATTTTTGACCTGAGCGAAAGGTGACAACACGTCTGGCTGATATAGGTATTTCTTCGCCGGTTTTAGGATTTCTACCGGGCCTTGGCGTTTTGTCGCGTAATTCAAATTTACCGAAGCCAGAAATCTTGACCTGTTTACCTTGTTCTAATGAGCTTTTAATTTCTTCAAAGAAAAGTTCGACCATATCTTTGGCTTCACGTTTGTTCAAGCCCACTTCTTCAAAAAGTCTTTCTGCAAAATATGCTTTAGTTAATGCCATTAGTTAGTCCCTCAGTTTTGCGTTTAATTTTTCGGTCAATAGAGTTAATAGCTTGCTAATGATAGCGTCTATTTCAGAGTCGGTTAGAGTTTGTGTAGTGTTTTGGAATATCAGGCATAACGCGACACTTTTGCTGCCGTCTTCTACACCTTTGCCACGATAAATATCAAATACTTTAGCATCTTGTAAAGTTGCTTCTGCGCTGTTTATAACGCAGTTGATTATATCATTGGCAGCAATATCTTCTTTAACAATCAACGCTAAGTCGCGTCGTACAGAAGGATATTTAGATAAAGATTTAAATATTGGTATGCGTTTATTAAGGACTAGGTTTTGATCCATTTCAAAGAGAAAAACAGGGCAATCAAAGCCTAGTTTTTTTTCTAAAACAGGATGTAGCATGCCTAACCAACCAATGGTTTCACCATCGTGTGATAATATTTTCGCCGATTGTCCTAAGTGCAGCGCAGGTTGAGGACAGGGTACAAACTGCGCGACACAACCCGTTAAGGCAAATATTGCTTGTACATCGGCTTTGATGTCAAAGAAATCAACTTTACGTGACTTTTCGCCCCATTGCTCACTATAAACATCACCTAATGCCAAACCGCTCAGCATTTTTTGCTGATGAGTTGTATCATCGGTTTTGATAAAGCGTAGACCGGTTTCAAATAAGCGAACTCTATTTTGTTGACGGTTGGTATTGTATAAGGCTGCTTTTAATAAACCACACCAAAGCGTAGTCCGCATCACCGCTAATTCAGAAGAAATTGGATTTTTAAGGCGGATAACCTCCATTTCTGGCGCAATAGCTTGCTGAATATCTTCGTCGACAAAGCTATAAGTGATGGCTTCTTGATAGCCTCTATCAACCATTAAATCTTTTACGCGATCTATATCTAGGACTGCTTCTGTAGCCGTGCATAATTCAGAGCGCATTAACAAACTACTGCTCGGTAAATTATTATAGCCATAGATGCGGGCGATCTCTTCTATCAAATCAGCTTCAATGGCGATATCAAAACGAAAACCTGGAGGGGTAATTAACCATTCATCAGCTTGTGTTTGGATAGCCATACCTAGGCGCTGAAAAATTTCAATGACTTGATCATCAGCCAAAGAAATTCCTAGTGTTTTAAGGATGCGTTGTTTTCTTAAAAGAATCGGTAGGCGTGCAGGTAAGGTCGCCTCTGTGGTCACTTCAGAAATAGGACCCACACTGCCGCCAGCAATCTCAACGATGAGTTGAGTTGCACGTTCAATAGCTCTAGTTTGTAAAGTCGCATCAACACCACGTTCGAAACGATGTGATGAATCAGTATGTAAGCCAAAATTACGAGCTTTTCCGGCTATAGCCAGCGGTGCAAAAAATGCACATTCAAGAAAAACTGATTGAGTTTGATCACTGACGGCTGTTTCACTGCCACCCATAATGCCTGCGAGAGCTAAGACTTTTGCATCATCAGCGATAACCAAAGATTCTGTATTTAAGGTAAGGACTTGATTATTTAATAAGCTTAGGCTTTCTTCTGCTTTAGCCCAGCGTACACTTATGTTACCGGTTAATTTATCAGCATCAAAAACATGTAAAGGCTGTCCCAATTCTATTAAGACGTAATTAGTGACATCAATTAAAGGACCTAAACTTCTAATGCCAGAGCGACGTAGACGCTCTTGCATCCATAGGGGGGTGATTGCACTAGCATTGATGCCGGTAATGAGGCGACCCAAATAACGAGGGCAGGCCGTAGTATCGGCTACAGATACAGTTAAGGTATCTTGATGAGTAACAGGAGCGTGAGTGAATGTTGTGGCAGACCAGCTCATCTTATTGAGTACTGCAATTTCACGCGCTAGACCTTCAGCGCATAGGCAGTCAGCTCTATTAGGCGTTAAATCAACCTCTAAAATGACATCGTTTAATGATAAATAGTCGCGAATATCAACGCCAATGGGTGCGTCATCTGCTAATTCCATTAAGCCATGAGCATCGGCAGCCAAACCTAATTCTTTTTCTGAACAAAGCATGCCGAAAGATTCTACGCCCCGAAGTTTGGATTTCTTTATTTTGAAATCACCGGGCAACACTGCACCACAGAGAGCCGCAGGTATTTTTAGGCCAATACGAACATTGCTAGCACCGCAAACAATTTGTAGAGCTTCATCTGTGCCTACATTGACTTGGCATACGCGAAGGCGATCGGCGTCTGGATGTTGTTGTACGGCTATGACTTCACCAATGACTACACCACTAAATTGCGCGGCAGCAGGTTCTACAGAACCTATTTCTAGGCCGGCCATTGTTAATTGTTCGACCAGTTCGTCTGTATTTATTGCTGGATCTACATACGATCTTAACCAAGCTAAACTAATTTGCATGATTTACATGTTCCTGTGTAACGAAAACTTAATTAAATTGTTCTAAAAATTTAAGATCATTTTCAAAAAATAATCGTAAGTCGTTAATTCCATAGCGCAGCATTGCGAGGCGTTCAACACCCATGCCGAAGGCAAAGCCGCTGTATTTTTCACTATCAATATTAACTGATTTAAAGACCGCAGGATGAATCATGCCGCAGCCCATCACTTCTAGCCATCCGGTTTGACTACAAACACGACAGCCTTTGCCGCTACACATCACGCATTCTATATCGACTTCTGCAGAAGGTTCTGTAAAGGGAAAATAAGAAGGTCTAAAGCGGACTTGTATGTCCTTTTCAAAGAAGGCTCTTAGGAATTCGTAAATAACACCTTTTAAATCAGCAAAGCTGACGTCAGTATCGACTAGAAACCCTTCTACCTGATGAAACATTGGCGTGTGAGTGATATCTGAATCACAACGATAAACTCGGCCAGGGGCAATCACTTTTAACGGTGGTTGTTCAGATTCCATAGTTCTGATTTGCACGGGGGATGTATGCGTTCTTAATACCGTATGGGCATCAAAATAAAAAGTGTCATGCATCGCGCGAGCAGGATGGTGTGCAGGAATATTGAGCGCTTCAAAGTTATGATAATCGTCTTCGATTTCAGGCCCTTCAACGACTGTAAAGCCTACGCTGGCAAATATTTTTGAAATTCTTCTGAGTGTCGTGGTTACTGGATGTAATCCGGCAACTGATTGACCACGACCAGGCAAGGTGACGTCGATGCTTTCGCTAGCCAGTCTTGCTGCTAATGCAGACGCTTCCATCCGCTCTTTACAAGCTTCTAGTTGCTGCTGTAATTGTTCTTTGGCTATATTAATGATTTGACCGACGGAGCGTCTTTGCTCGGGATCAAGATTGCCTAATTCTTTAAGTTGTAAGGTAAATAATCCTTTTTTACCTAGGTAGTGAACGCGAACCTTATCAAGTTGATTAAGGTCACTGACTGTTGCAAGCTCTTTTAATGCCTGCGCGAGAATCTCTTCAAGGATAGCCGACAATGTTCTGCTCGCTTTAGTTGGGGAAGAATGATTTTAAAAGGGGGTTCAGGCTATTAATCCTGAGCCATCCGTTACTTGAAAAGTAACGGATGGGTAAGATCCTTTAGTTAAGAAAGACGAAGTCTTGCTTAAGGCTTACTTTGATGGGCGATAGCAATTTCTGCTATTTTTCCAAAAGATGCGATGTCGCGTACTGCGATATCTGCTAAAACTTTACGATCGATTGCAACATTAGCTTTTGTTAAGCCATTGATCAAGCGACTATAAGAAATGCCATATAAACGCGCTGCTGCATTAATACGGACTATCCATAGTGCGCGGAATTGACGTTTTCTTTGTTTGCGATCGCGGTACGCATATTGACCTGCTTTGATTACCGCTTGTTTAGCGACGCGATAAACTCGACTACGTGCACCGTAGTAACCTTTCGCTTGCTTTAAAACTTTCTTATGTCTTGCTCTGGCTGTTACGCCGCGTTTAACTCTAGGCATTCCTATTCTCCTTTATTAACTGTATGGCATCATACGTGCAGCCATGCGCACGTCTGAGGGATGAATAGTTGCGGGTGAACGTAACTGTCTTTTTCTTTTAGTGGATTTCTTAGTCAAAATGTGACGTCGATGTGATTGCCCACATTTAAAACCGCCATTACCGGTGCGTCTAAAACGCTTAGCGGCTCCACGGTTAGTTTTTATCTTTGGCATTTGTTTGCTCCAGTATATAAAAATAAAAGTCCCTGAGACATAACCCAACAAGGCAAAATGCATGGCCCTGAAAAATTACTTGTAGCGGTATGCTACTGTTTAGCGGTCTATCCTAGTCCGCTTCCTGAAGAGTGTCTGTATTACAGATACTCTTTAGATCATGTATCGCAACCTACATTTAAAGGTGCGATTAAAAGAGAGTCGATACTCTTATTTTTTCTTTTTAGGTGACATAACCATAATCATTTGACGTCCTTCCATTTTTGGAAATTGTTCGACTATAGCTAGCTCTTCTAAATCTTTTTCGATACGTTTTAATAAATCCATACCAATTTCTCTGTGTGCCATTTCTCGGCCACGGTAACGAACGGTGATCTTTGTTTTATCACCTTCGTTAAGAAACTTTATTAAGCTACGTAACTTGACTTGGTAATCACCTTCGTCAGTTCCAGGACGAAATTTAATTTCTTTGACCTGAATCTGTTTTTGTTTCTTTTTGGCAACTTGAAGCTTTTTATTAAGTTCAAACTGGTATTTGCCGTAGTTCATTATCTTGCAAACGGGAGGATCCGCGTTTGGTGATATTTCTACTAAATCCAAGTCTGCTGCATAAGCAATCTGCTTAGCTTCATCTAAAGAGATTATTCCTAATGCTTCACCCTCTGCGCCTGTTACTCTCACTCGTCTTGCGGTGATAAAGTCATTCAAGCGTGTTTCATCTTTTTTAGCAGCGATACCCTAATCCTCCAAAAAAATAATTATATTCTATTTGCAATCTCTTGCTTTAACCGTTCGGTAAATTCAGTAACTGATAAGCTACCTAAATCATCACCTTTTTGCGTACGTACCGTAATGCGTTTTTCTTCTAATTCTTTATCGCCAATAATAACTAAATACGGTATGCGTTGCATTGAATGCTCGCGGATTTTAAACCCGATCTTCTCATTTCTCAAGTCAATTTTTACTCTGATGCCTTGTTTTTCAAGTTCGTTGAAAATTTCAGAGGCATATTCAGCATGACGATCGGCTATATCGAGCACCATAACTTGTATAGGTGATAGCCAAACAGGAAATGTTCCAGCATGCTGTTCAATCAGTATACCGATAAAACGTTCAAGTGAGCCTAGTATCGCTCTATGTAGCATAACAGGGGCTTGTTTAGAGCCATCTTCAGCAATAAAGGTAGCACCTAATCGACCTGGCATTGAGAAATCAACTTGAATAGTGCCGCACTGCCAAACGCGACCGATGCAATCTTTTAAAGAGAATTCAATTTTAGGGCCGTAAAATGCACCTTCACCAGGTTGTAAGTCCCACTTTAGTTTTTTGTTATTGAGCGCCAATTCTAGGGCGTTCTCTGCTTTGTCCCATACAGAATCATCGCCCACTCTATTTTCAGGGCGTGTTGATAGTTTGATGATAACGTCTTCGAAGCCAAAGTCTTTATATACATCAAACAGCATATCAATAAATGTTGATACTTCGCTTTGGATTTGAGCTTCTGTACAAAAAATATGAGCATCATCTTGAACAAAGTTTCTGACGCGCATTAATCCATGCAGCGTGCCTGAAGGTTCATTACGATGACAAGAGCCAAATTCAGCTAGGCGTATCGGTAAGTCGCGATAACTTTTAATGCCTTGATTATATATTTGTACGTGGCATGGGCAATTCATAGGCTTAATTGCATAATCACGATTTTCAGAATGAGTGGTAAAAATCATGGCACCAAACTTTTCCCAGTGACCTGATTTTTCCCACAAACTACGATCAACTAATTGCGGTGTTTTTACTTCACCATAACCATTGACGCGGAGTTTTTCGCGAATATATTGCTCAACCTGTTGATAAATAACCCAGCCTTTTTCATGCCAGAATACCATGCCTGGTGCTTCTTCTTGAGTATGAAATAAGTCTAAGGTTTTAGCTAGTTTACGGTGATCACGCTTTTCAGCTTCTTCTAATCTATGTAAGTACGCTTGTAATTCTTTTTTGTCGCCCCACGCTGTGCCGTAAATACGCTGTAGCATTTCATTTTCTGAGTTGCCGCGCCAATATGCGCCAGCAATCTTCATTAATTTAAAAGCGTTTAATTTGCCAGTGCTAGGAACGTGAGGTCCGCGACAAAGATCAGTAAAACCACCTTGTTGATAAAGTGATAAGTCTTGGTCAGCAGGGATGGATTCGATGATTTTGGCTTTATAAGCCTCGCCTTGATTCCTGAAAAAAGTGACAGCGTCATCTCGAGTTAATACCGAGCGAGTAATGGCGAGGTCTTCAGCAACTAATTGCTGCATTTTTGCTTCGATAACGGTTAGGTCGTCAGTTGTAAAGGGTCTTTTGTAGGCAAAGTCATAAAAAAAACCATTTTCGATGACGGGGCCGATAGTGACTTGTGCGTCTGGAAATAATTGTTTAACAGCCTGAGCTAATAGATGAGCCGTTGAATGTCGGATGATATCTACGCCGTCTAAATCTTTTGCAGTAATGATTTGAAGGCTGGCGTCTTCTTTAATTAGGGTACTGGCATCTACTAAAACGTTATTAACGCGGCCTGCTAACGTAGCCTTTGCTAAACCTGAGCCTATCGATAAAGCGATATCCAGTACTGAAATAGCGTGATCAAACTCACGAATAGAACCATCAGGAAGGGTAATTACAGGCATGTTTATAATTTTAGTTGCTACAATAAAAAAAGCACCGCTATTGCAGTGCTTTGATGTCTGGTAGGCGCGATTGGATTCGAACCAACGACCCCCACCATGTCAAGGTGGTGCTCTAACCAACTGAGCTACGCGCCTGAAGTAATTTGTTACTTCAATAGTCCAACATTATATCAATAGATTTAACTTTCGCAAGATTTATATCAATTCAGTCGGTGGTAACAATGACGGTATTTACAAATTAATCTTAATTTATCAGGATTAATTTATAAGTTTCCGTGTGTATTAGGTAGTGTAATAGCGTTGTGTATTGGTTTTTTTGATCATTTTCTAGGATATTTAGTCAATATCGGTAAAGTTAAGATAGCAAACTGTTTTTAGAGTGTCGCCAACTTAAGCTACAAGTGTTATAGTTCAACCGATTTTTTTAGCGCTAATCATGGCGTCCAATTGCTAAGCAATTTTTCTTCTTAAATACAGGAGCATTTAATTTATGAGTGAATTTATCATCGCAGTCATAGTCAT